>ENA-OQVM01000013-OQVM01000013.1-marine-metagenome-genome-assembly--contig:-NODE-13-length-267454-cov-8.398482_pt1 | contig 267454 bp, 262 predicted proteins | sample MGYA00237776_ERZ505498 | MGnify/ENA primary metagenome ERZ505498 (study PRJEB26159, sample SAMN06265151) | marine metagenome | isolation source: Helgoland LTER site | place: Germany:Helgoland, sampling...
TTCAGATTGAGCTTTCTCAATCACAGTGTTTTCATCTACGATGTTTTGATTATTTGTTTTTTGGCATTGAATAATATAAAGTCCTTTTTTACCTTCAATTATTGTAGATATTTCTTCAGGATTTAGACTAAAAATATTTGCCATAACTTTTGGTTCGGCTAATTCTTGAGTATTGTTTCCAATATTTACATCACTATATTTCACAAATTTAGTTTCAACTGTTTTTCCAGTAATTTCTGAAATTACATCCATGCTAGTAGCACTATCTAAGTTCTTAGAGAAATTCTCTACGTAATATTTGGCCTTTAGACTATTTTTTATCAGAGGGTCCATCAGAGTGATTATATTATCATAAGAGTTATCAAAGGATATTATTTTTTCTTTTAAAACTGCTAAAACAAGTTGGTTATTGGAAATATATTCCGGTTCAAGTAAGTCTCCCACATCGCTATTAAAAGCCCATTTAGAAATATTAAGATTTCTGTTCAAATCTGCTGGACCATATAGACCTGAAGTTCTACGATTGGGATAAATTAAAGGAATATATCCGGAAGATTTAACTTCATAACCTAGCTCGTCTGCGGCAGTTTCAAAATCATTAGAATCTGCTTTGTAATATAGAGCAAGGGCAGCTGAATCATAAAATTCATTTTGAGTGGCTTTACTAACTTGAATTGTTTCGTCAACAATAGCTATTTTCTTAAATGTTCCAATTTTTCTTCCTAAAACCTGAATAACATGAAAACCATAATTTGTTCTTACAACACCCGATCTACCTACTTTTTTAGAAAAACTAAATTCTTCAAATTCTGCAGTCATTTGGCCTTTTGGAAACCAAGAATAAACACCTCCGTTGGCTACCGAACCAGGATCATCAGAATATTTAGTTACAAGGGAAGAAAATTTACTGCTATCTCTTCTTATTGCGTATAAAATGCTATCTGCTAATTTTTTATTTTTAGCGTCGTCCAAATCTTCTTTTTTAGAACTAATCAATATGTGCCTTACTTTGGCTTGCTCTTCTTCTCCAGTATCATAAATCTTAACCAATTGAATTTTATCTCCTGTGACAAATGGACCAACAATATCTCCTTTAACAGAACTGCTTATTTTTTGATCAATAAATGAGGAAAATTTTCCTCCTTTGTAAGGTTGATTGGTGTAATTTCCACTTGGCCTTAATCCGTAAGGGGACTGGATCATCATTGGTGTTTCTGCATAATTTGCTACAAACAAAGAGTCGTTTTTTGAAGATTTAAAATCTTCAATCAAAGATTCCATTCTTTCAGTGTAGTTTGCTACATCAGTCTTGGAGGGATTAAATTTTAAAATTGAGTAGTCATAAGAAACTAAATTTTGTCTTTGTTCCCACATCTTTTCGTTAGAGTGTTCGTTGTAAAACAATCTTTTTTCCTTCTCATTTAAATCAATCAAAGAATCGTCAATTTCATTGTAGTCGATAAAAATATAATTAATATTTGAAGTTATTTTTTCTTCGTTCGATGTTCTTTTAGCTTCCTGAACAGTTCCTAAAATACCATATTTAACCATGGCACTATATTTATTAATCTTTCTTTCATTTTTTAGAGGATCTTCAATATTATTTTTAAGATCTCTTTTAGATTCTGGATTGTCAGGCAGATTAATTATCCTATTGGTTTTCCAAATGTTAAATGAGTCTTTGTTGTATAGGCCGTTGGTAACAAATAATTCTTTTAGAGAAGAAGGAAGAGGTTTTTCTCCGTTTAATAGACCTTGGTTTAATTCATCTGCAGAAACATCCAATCCAACTTTATCAAATTCAAAAAAGTAAATTGTATCTGAAATCATTTGATTCCAAGTATTTATTTTAATCTGGTCTTCTTCGTCACTTGTCAAGCTGCCGTTGCCTCCAGAGTTCAGATTGTTAATCCTCAAGTTGTTTCTAGTTTTATTTTCTCTATTGTAGTATTTCCAGTCATTTGCGTCTATTTCACTATCGTTGAATAATCCTAAAGAAGAATTTCCAGTTCCGTTGAATTGTTGTAGTAAATCATTAACTGGTATAATAAATAGAAATAACCCAAGCCCTACGATTGCCACTAAAAGTCCAGATTTCTCTCTTATTTTCCCTATTATTGCCATATCAGTATATTATTAAAGTTTGCGAATATACAATTGAATATGCATATATGAAAATTACTTTAAATGTTAATCATTTTTATAGTACAAACTCAGATTTTAATTTGATAAATTATTTATTTTTATAATCTGTTTTTTTTAGATGAAAAAAGAAGTTAATACAGTAATAATAGGAGCCGGAATATGCGGCTTAAGTGTAGCACATTTCTTATCCAAAAAAAGAAGTGATTTTTTAATTTTAGAGGCCAGTAATTTGCCAGGGGGAATTATTCAAACTAAAATTGAAAATGATTTTATTTGTGAAAACGGCCCAAATACTGTTCTTCTTAATAACGATGCAATTGAGGAAATAATAAAAGATTATGATTTGTGGGAAGAACTTCAGTTTCCAAAAGATACTAGCAATAAAAATCGTTTTGTTTTACACAAAAATAAATTAACTAAAATACCTCTTAACCCAATAAGCTTTATTTTTAGTCCTTTATTTTCTTTTATGTCTAAAATCAGGATTTTAAGAGAACCCTTTATAAAATCTCACCAAAAAAACACTTCGGTTTTTGAGTTTGTCAAAAAAAGATTTGGAAAAGAATTTCATGACCAATTAATAGAGCCATTTATTACAGGGATTTACGCTGGAAATACCAGAAAAATGAGCGCAGAACACACCCTCAAATTGCTTTGGAAACTCGAGCAATCCCATGGGAGTATAATAAGGGGTGTTCTGAAGTCTAAAAAGGATAAAAAAAGTAAAATAAATTCATTTAATTTTCCAAAAGGGCTTTCTCAATTGACTTCTAAAATTGCAGAGTCGATGGGAGATAAATTAGTACTTAATAATAAAGTCCAACAAATTATTAAATCCGACAATGGCTATGAAATAATTAGTGAATCGGGGAAAATACTTTGTAAAGAAATTATTTGTTCTGTACCAGCATATTCTTTAAGGAATTTTATTGATAATCGTTCTTTAATCGCAGAGTTAGATAAAATTATTTATAGTCCAGTAGATGTTTTTCATTTTGGTTTTGAAAAGAAAAATATTCAAAATAAAAAACAAGGTTTTGGGGTTTTGACAAAGCCTTCAGATGACAAAAGTTATTTGGGAATACTTTTTAACAGCAGAATTTTTGATTATGTATCTCCTGAAGGTAAAGAGCTATTCACGGTTTTAGTGGGAGGTGAAAGACAGAAACATTTATGTGAAATGAATCCCATTAAACTAAAGGAATTAATTTTGGAAGAATTAGAAGATTTGCTTGGACATAAAGGCGAAACGATCATTGACAATCATTACAGATGGTCCAAAGGAATTCCACAATTTAATTTAAACCATTCTGATTTATTGAAGGCCATTGAGAATTTTAAAAATAACAATTCTAATTTTCATTTAATTGGCAATTATTTCAATGGAGTTTCTGTTAGTGATTGTATTCAAAAATCTAGAGAGCTTGTAAAAATTATAAATTAACTGCTAAACTTTTGATACGAACTTGTCAAGTCATTTTTTTTGCCTTTGATTTCTAGTTAATTCTGAACAATATTAGTTTAGTTATCAACATCCCAAATTTTTATGTGAATTATTACCATATAGTTGATAATTTTAGCTTATTAATTTATAAATTAAGCTGTGGAGAACAATCGAACAATTAAAAGTGCTTTAATTTCTGTTTTTTCAAAAGATGGATTGGAAGAGTTGGTTAAAATTCTAGACTCTAAAGGAGTAAAAATATATTCTACTGGAGGAACTCAAAAATTCATAGAAAATCTGGGAATTTCTATAATACCTGTTGAAGAATTAACTGATTATCCATCTATTCTTGGTGGGAGAGTAAAAACCCTTCACCCGAAGGTTTTTGGAGGTATTTTAAATCGAAGGACTAATCAAGAGGACAAATTACAATTAAGTGAATATAAAATACCGGAAATAGATTTAGTTGTAGTTGATTTATATCCATTTGAGAAAACAGTTGCTTCTGGTTCAAGTGAAGAAGAAATTATAGAAAAAATTGACATTGGCGGAATATCTCTCATTAGAGCTGCAGCTAAAAATTTTAAAGATGTTACAGTCTTGTCTAAAAAAGAACATTACCAAGAATTAGTAGATATTATTTCTGAAAGAGATGAAGTTTCAACTAGTCTTGAGGATAGAAAATATTTTGCAACTGAATCTTTCTCTGTTTCTAGCACTTACGATACGGCAATTCATGCTTATTTTAATTCTGTTAAAAGCACTCCACTCAGATATGGAGAGAATCCACATCAAGATGGTTGGTTTTCCGGTAATTTAGAAGATGTCTTTAAACAATTACATGGCAAACAGATTTCTTACAATAATCTTTTAGATATTGATTCTGCAATTATGTTGATGGAAGATTTTAAAGATGCAATTCCAACTTTTGCTATTTTAAAACACAATAATGCGTGTGGATTTGCTTCTAGACCAAGTCTTGTAGAGGCATATAGTTCGGCTTTAGAAGCAGACCCAGTTTCTGCCTTTGGAGGGGTATTAATTTCAAACAAAGAAATAGATTTACAAACTGCTAATCTTATTAATAATTTATTTTGTGAAGTGGTAATTGCTCCTAGTTTTGATCTTGAGGCCTTGGAAATTTTAAAAAGCAAAAAAAATAGAATAATTTTAAAACAAAACAATACAATTTTCCCGGATAAAATTGTTAGATCTTGTCTCAATGGAACTTTAATCCAAAAGAGAGATAGTTCAGTAGAGAGTATAGACTCATTCGAATTAAAAACCAATTATTCACCAACTTCTAGTCAGATGGAAGATCTCTATTTTGCTAATAAACTAGCCAAACACACAAAGTCAAATACAATTGTTTTGGTAAAAAACCAACAGCTTTTAGCTAGTGGAACAGGTCAAACATCTAGAGTCGATGCATTGAATCAAGCAATACATAAAGCAAAAACTTTTAACTTTGACTTGCAAGATGCTGTAATGGCTTCAGATGCTTTTTTCCCATTTCCAGATTGTGTTGAAATTGCAGGAAATCAAGGTGTAAATGCGGTAATTCAGCCTGGAGGATCTGTAAAAGACAATTTGTCAATTGATTATTGCAACAATAATAATATTGGAATGGTATTCACAGGAACTAGACATTTTAAACATTAAATTTACAATTATGGGACTATTCAATGTATTTACACAAGAAGTTGCTATTGATTTAGGCACAGCAAATACTTTAATTATAAATAACGACAAAGTAGTTGTTGATGAGCCATCAATTGTCGCTATGGATAGAACTACTGGAAAAGTAATTGCAATTGGTAAGAAGGCACAGCAAATGCATGGTAAAACACATGAGAACATTAAAACCATTAGACCACTTAAAGATGGAGTTATTGCAGATTTTCAAGCTGCAGAACACATGATTAGAGGAATGATTAAAATGATGAAAGGAGGTAGTAGATATATTCAACCAACTATGAGAATGGTAATCTGTATACCATCTGGAATTACAGAAGTAGAGAAAAGAGCAGTGCAAGATTCAGCAGAACATGCTGGCGGTAAAGAAGTTTATTTAATTCACGAACCAATGGCTGCAGCTATTGGAATTGGGGTAGATGTTGAGGAACCCATGGGAAATATGATAATTGATATTGGAGGAGGGACTTCAGAAATTGCTGTAATTGCACTAGGTGGAATTGTTTGCGATAAGTCTATAAGAGTGGCGGGAGATGATTTCACGAGCGATATTGAAGAATATATGAGAAGACAACACAATATTCTCATTGGTGAAAGAACTGCAGAACAAATTAAAATTGAAGTGGGTGCTGCCATAGATAATTTAGAAAACCCACCTAACGATTATGCTGTAAGAGGAAGGGATTTGATGACTGGAATTCCAAAAGAAATTCACGTTTCTTACAAAGAAATTGCACATTCTTTGGATAAATCAATTTCAAAAATTGAGGAAGCTATTTTGAGTGCATTAGAAATGACACCACCAGAATTATCTGCCGATATTTACAAAACAGGAATTTATTTGGCTGGAGGAGGTTCAATGTTAAGAGGTTTGGATAAAAGAATATCTATCAAAACTAAACTACCAGTTCACATAGCCGAGGATCCTTTGAGAGCTGTAGCTAGAGGAACAGGTATTGCACTAAAAAATATTGATAATTATCAATTTTTAATTAAAGCATAGAGAAGAAATTTATATAAATGAGAAATATAATTCTGCTTATTCAGAAATACAGAAATTTTCTTTTTTTTCTGTTTTTAGAATTCATTTCTTTGTTCTTTCTCTTTAGTTCTCGTAATTCTTACCATCATTATAATTATTTAAGTTCTAGTAATAGTATTACATCAAGTCTTTACAATTTTCAATACAATATGTTTTCTTATTTCTCTTTAAGAGAGATCAATAACGATTTACTAAAAGAAAATTCTAGTTTAAAAAATCAAGTCTTAAATAAAGACATGGTAGTTGGCAGAAAATTTATAAAATCTGAGGATACTATTTATCAAAAAAACTTTTTATTCAAGGAGGTCAAAGTGATTAATTCTCAATTTAAATATTATGAAAATTTTTTAATAGTAAATGCTGGCAAAAAAAGTGGTGTCAAAGAAAAAATGGGATTAATTGGTACTAAAGGTATTTTAGGAATTGTTAAAAATGTTTCAGAAAATTACGCGACAATTAGACCATTAATCAATCCAAATTTCGGATTAAAAGTACTTCATGAAAACACCAATAGCTGGGGAGATTTAATATGGGTTCCTGAAGAGAATAATTACCAAAATATATTTGTTAAAAATATTCCTATTTACACCAAAGTAAAACTAGGAGATTACTTTATTACATCTGGTGCCGAAGGATTATTTCCAAGTGGGGTAAAAATTGGGAAGGTAATAGAAATAAATGAAAATATCGAGCAACAAACCTTAGTTATAAAATTAAAAAATGAGGAAGATTTTTCAAGAACTAAAATTGGTTTTATTGTTTTCAATAAGACAGCAGAAGAAATAAAACAACATCTTATTAAAAAATGATTTTTGAATTTAGAAATATCGCTTGGTTTATAGGACTGATAGTCGCTCAAATTTTCTTCATTGATTATTTAGATTTCGGAATCTATTCCTCTTACTTTTCTCCTATAATCATTTGTTTTTTTATTTTGAAGATGAAACTAGATACAACCGTTATTAACTTGTTGATGTATGCTTTCTTTTTAGGTTTTATTACAGACATTTTCAGAAATACTCTTGGTCTTAACACTTCAGTTCTTTTAATCATCACCTTTTTAAAACCAACATTTTTATATTCTATATCCTCTAAAGAGGACATTGAGAAAGATGTTGAGCTTAATATGTTTACCATTGGGCTGGTTAGGTATTTATTATTTTTTGGAATTTCTATCTTCTTATACCATCTAATCTTTTTTCTCTTAGAGCAATTTTCATTTAACAATTTACCAATATTATTTTTTAAGGCATTTATCAATACTATTTCTGCTTTGGTTTTTTTAGTTTTTCTTCAGTACTTATTTATTTTTAAAAAATAATGGATCCTTTTAAAAATAGACAATGGGTAGTTGTACTTATTATAATTTCTGTAGGAATAATTTTTTCTTTTAGGCTTTTCTATATTCAGGTTATTAATAAAGATTGGTCAGAGAGAGCCAGTCAAATAACTTCAAAAACAGAAAATATCCAACCTCCTAGAGGTTTTATATATGATAGAAATAATCAACTATTGGTTGGAGCAGAAACTATATATGATATCTATATCCATCCTTCCATCATAAAACCAAAAGACTCATCTGCTATTTGTAAACTTTTTAATTTAAGTAATGACGATTTCCAAGAAATTATAAAAAATGCTTCTTCTGGATACAATGTTCCTTATAAGCCTTCGGTTTTTATTGAGTCTATGACCCAGCAAGAACATGCCAAGATTTCCCCTTATTTAGGACAGATTAATGCAGTTTTTGCTAAATCAAAAATTGACAGAGGATATCCTAATCAAATTGCAGCACATTTATTGGGTTATATACGAAGAATTGATGCAAATCAATTTCAAAATACAAAAGCCCAAGGCGATTTTTTTTATACCAAAAATGATTTTATTGGAATTACTGGTCTCGAGAAACAGTACGAGTTACTATTGAGGGGGGAGAGAGGAAATATAAATTATTTAAAAGATTATGCAGGCAATAAAATAGAAACAGTCCATAAAAAACCACCCAAGCCTGGAATGAGCCTATACACAACATTAGATATTGAATTGCAAAAATTAGGAGAAAAATTAATGGCAAATAAAATTGGGTCTATTGTTGCAATTGAGCCATCTAGTGGAGAAGTCTTGGCAATGGTATCTGCCCCAAGCTATAACCCCTCGAGTTTAACGGGAAGAGATTTTTCTGATAATTTCAAGGTTTTTAAAAAAAATGATAGTTTAAAGCCATTAATCAATAGACCAGTCTATAATGACAAGTATAGACCAGGGTCGATTTTCAAGTTGGTTCAAGCATTAATTGCTTTAGATGATGGAGTAATTAGCCCTGAAACTGGATTTTCCTGCAATAAAAATATTATTGGCTGTCACAACCATGAAAGGCCTAACAACCTGACTAAAGCAATTAAACATAGCTGCAATCCTTATTTTTTTCAGGTCTATAAAAGATTGATAATGAAAGATAAGTCAAAAAACGTTTTTCAAACTAGTAGAGAAGGCTTAAAAATTTGGGAGCAAAAGATAAAATCTTTTGGTTTTGGTAATTCACTAGGTATAGACTTGCCAGAGGAAAAAAGTGGTTTTATACCTGATGTTGATTTTTATGACAAATGGTACGGAAAAAAAAGATGGGCATTCAGTACTATTTACTCCAATAGTATTGGCGAAGGAGAAATTGGTGTTTCACCAATTCAAATGGCAAATTTAGCTTCTATTATAGCAAATAGAGGATATTATTACACGCCTCATGTTATTAAAAAAATAGCAAATGAAAACATACTTAAAAAATTTAAAATTAAGCACAGTACATGTGTTGATAAAAAGCATTTTGAAGTCGTAGTGAAGGCCATGAACGAAGTTGTAAATCAAGGAACAGGTAGAAATGCTAGGATTGATAGTATTGAAGTTTGCGGGAAAACAGGTACCGTTGAAAATAAGACTTTTAATGATCATTCAGTTTTTATTTCATTTGCACCTATGGATAATCCTCAAATTGCAATTGCAGTTTATGTTGAGTATGGTACCTGGGGAAGTAAATGGGCTGCTCCAATTGCTAGTTTAATGATGGAATCATTTATAAAAGGTTCTCTTTCAGAAAAATCAATTGAAAAAGCCAATCAAATTAGCCAGGCTGTTATTTTAAATCCAAATACTGATTTTAAATGAAATATAGAAATCTATCCATTTGGAGAAATATTGACAAGCCACTGCTAATTATGTATTTGTTACTTTCTGTAATTGGATATTTTATCATGTATTCTAGCACTTTTAAAGGACTACATATTCAAAGTGATTTTTGGTCTGCAAATTATGGGAAACAACTTATATGGATAATTATCACTCTTTTTGCAGGTTTTTTTATTCTTTTATTGGATGGAAGTTTCATTAAAAACACAGCATACTTCACTTACGGATTTGTTTTGCTTTTATTGATTCTGGTTCTACTAATGCCTCCCATTAAAGGTGCTAGATCTTGGTTTTATTTTAGCGGTTTCTCTATTCAACCCTCCGAGTTTATTAAGCTTACTTTAAGTTTGTCTATAGCCAAATTATTGAGTGATGTAGGCTCAAGATTTCAAGAATTCAGAACCAAGTTAAAAGCATTTTTTATGATAATTATTCCTGCTTTGCTTATAGCAGTTCAGCCCGACCCAGGAACCATGTTAGTTTTTGCTTGTTTTATTTTCGTTTTATATAGAGAAGGACTCTCAGGAAATTTCTTGCTAATTGGCCTTTTTACAGTCTTAATTGCTGTAGTAGGAATTTTTCTAAAAGCTTCAAATTCTGTATTTTATCTTGCTGGTAGTGCTATTTCAGGAAATATATTTTTCGGTCTTATTCTTATTCTTGGTTTTATTTTTTCTTTTTTAATTATCAGATATTTTGTTTTGCCTAGATATAGAAAGCAAAAAATTCAAAGACTAATAATTATTACTCTTCTTGGACTGTCTATATCTGGAGGCATCAATTATGTTTACGATTCTGTTTTTAGTGAAAGACACAGAACTCGTTTTCAGATCATGTTTGGTATCAAAGAGGACAGAAAAGGTGCGGGATATAATATATATCAGGCTCTTTCTGCAGTTGGTTCAGGTGAAGGTTTTGGAAAGGGATATTTAAAAGGAACTTTGAGTAATGATAAATACAAGCATGTTCCAGAGCAAAATACAGATTTTATATTTTGTGTTTTAGCTGAAGAGTGGGGGTTTTTAGGTTCATTTATATTTATTTCTTTGTATTTATCTACTTTGATAAGAATGATACTAATTGCAGAAAGGCAAAGAAGTAAGTTTACTAGAATTTATGGATATTGTGTTTCAGCTATTTTATTTTTTCATTTCATGATAAATATTGCTATGGTAATTGGGTTAGCACCAGTGATTGGCATACCTCTACCTTTTTTTAGTAAGGGAGGATCTGCAATTCTTTCTTTTGGATTAATGGTTTTTATACTTTTAAGACTTGATTCAGAAAGAAAAGTTGTTTTAAGATAAATTATTTTTGTTAGTATGATTTGTATAAAAGTGGATATTCCAAAACAGATTTGTAAAATTGACGATGAGTTAAAAGCTATTTATCATAGCAATGATTCTATATGTTTATGGGTTTTTAGTTCTAGATTAGATAGAAATAATAGCCTAGTTATAAAATTGTCATTTATTAAGTAACCAACTTGAGGATTGAATTTTGTCTCCCAGTCCATCTATAAGTGTTACTCCTAATTCTTTACAAATTGGTTTTTCAGGAATCGTATTATTATTTTGATCTCCGCCATTTGCAAATGAAAATTCATATTCGTGACCAAAATCTTTAACAATTTTTTCGATGGTTGCACAAACTGTTCTGTCTTGATCAACAGATAATATTGCTTTATTTACACTTTTAATTTGACTTACAATTATCATTCTTTCTTCTTCGTCTTGAAACTCTTTACTACCTTTTAGTTCTCTTTGAAGATCAGAATTGACAATTACAAAAAGCTCTTCACTAATTGCTTTAGCATTGTGAAAATATTCTAAATGTCCTTTATGTATAGGGTTAAAATAGCCACTTACAATAATTGCTTTCTTTTTCATTTTTTTTGGTTTAAGTTAGCTCCTTAAGTATTTCAGTTTTATCATTAGACCATTCTGGACAATCGCAATTTTTCTTTTTCTTTAGTACACTACAGCTTATAAAGCTTAGCAAAAGCAACAATATTAGGCCATATTTTAAAACTATACTTTTTTTCATTAATAGAATTCTTCCAAAATTAATGATTGCATTTATGGATTCACAATTATTATTGTTTATTTTGGTTAATATAATTATATGATAAGAAATTTAGGTAAATATATGTACATGCTTTACCACATGTTTTTCAAGCCTGAAAAATTTAGTGTTTACTGGAGAAGGTTTCTAGATGAAGTTGTCCAGTTAGGGGTGAAATCATTATTTATAGTTTCTCTAATGTCCGCTTTTATGGGAGCTGTTCTAGTGATTCAAACTGCAACTGCTATAGAATCTGCCTGGATTCCAGATTATACGGTAGGGTTTACAATTAAACAATCTATGCTTTTGGAGTTTTGTCCAACCATAATTTCTTTAATATTAGCTGGCAAAGTGGGCTCTAATATAGCATCTGAGCTTGGGACTATGAGAGTTACAGAGCAAATTGACGCATTAGAAGTTATGGGAGTAAATTCTATAGGCTATTTAGTTGGACCTAAGATTTTAGCTGCATTATTTATTTTTCCAATAGTAATTATGTACAGCATGTTTTTTGGTTTTTTTGGTGGCGGTTTGGTATGTTATTTTACAGAAATAATCCCTGTTAAACAATATATATTAGGAATCAGATCTTTTTCTGAGGACAATTTTGTTTTCATACGTTATGCACTTACAAAAACAATTGTTTTTGCTTTTATAATTACAAGTATTTCTAGTTATTACGGATATTATCTAAAAGGGGGAGCATTGGAAGTCGGAAAAGCAAGTACAAATGCTGTAGTTTACAGTAGTATTTTCATACTTTTTGCTAATTATATATTAACTCAATTAATGTTGATTTGATTCAGGTTAAAAATATATCTAAATCTTTTTCTGGTGTAGAAATTTTAAATGACATTTCTTTTGTTTTTGAAAAAGGGAAGACTAATTTAATTATTGGAAAAAGTGGTTCTGGAAAATCAGTCTTAACAAAATGTATTGTTGGCTTATTAGAGCCAGATATTGGTGATGTTTATTACGATGATATTAAATTCTCTAGTTTAAAATCTCAAGATAAAAAGAAAGTTAGAAAACAAATAGGAATGCTATTTCAAGGAAGTGCACTCTTTGACTCATTAAGCGTTGAGGAAAATGTTGCTTTTCCTTTGAGGATGTTTACTAAGATGACGGAAGAAGAAATAATTGAAAGAGTAAACTTTTGTCTGAAAAGGGTAAATATTTTAAATAAAAACTCTTTATATCCTTCTGAAATTAGTGGGGGAATGCAGAAAAGAGTAGCCATTGCTAGAGCTATTTCTATGAAACCAAAATATTTGTTTTGTGATGAACCTAATTCTGGCTTAGATCCGGTCACAGCTATTGTTATAGATGAGTTAATTCAAGAGTTAACCAAAGAATATCAAATGACAACCATTGTAATTACCCATGATATGAATTCGGTTCTGGAAATCGGAGAAAATATTCTATTTATCGATGGTGGAGTTAAAAAGTGGGAAGGCAATAAAGAAGAAATTTTAGACGTAAAAGTAAAAGAGTTATACGACTTTGTTTACGTTTCTAGATTTCTACAAAAGATGAAAAAATAGTCAAAAAAAAAGGCCTCAAAAGAGGCCTTTAAGTTTTTATATTAGTAATTCTATTTACTAATTACAATGTTGAATTTAGTTGATCTTCCATCTTGTAATTTCAAATCAAATATATAATTTCCGTTTGCTATATCACTTACGTCAATTGATATAAGGTTGTTAGCATTAACTGTTTTACTAGAAATTATTTTTCCTGTTACATCCATAATATTAACAGTACCATTCCCAACGAAACCATTTAATGGAATAGTCACCATATTATTGGCTGGGTTAGGATAAGCATCAATATTTGACAATTCATTGTCTTCAACATTTAAGTTGGTAGTGAGTTCTACTGATATACCAGCAGTAACATCTGAACCAAATCCTGTTAAATACCAAGAACCATTATTCTCAACACAGCTTACAGGTTGCTTGTAAACATTGGTCATGTTCTGGTTGTAATCCAATTTATCGTCAAAACCGATATATACATCTGTATCGAATGTGTTAACACAGAATAAATATCTTTGGTTATCCACTAAAGTTACAGGGTCTGTAAAAGGTACATAAACTTCTTGGTAGGCAGAGTCATTAGGATAAGTAAATTCTCCAGTTCCAATAGTATTTATAATACTTATAGCAGCTGCAGGATCATCTAAATCTGCAAAAACATCTCCCCACTCGTGAGCATAGGTAGTAAAATATCTATTGGATAAATCTCCACCACTTACAACAGCAGCAAAGCTTATTCCCATAGCAGCCATTCTACTTGCATTTGGATCTACAAAAGGAGCACAAACACTTACACTTCCTGTAGCACTGTTTGGTCTGTAAAATGGACTTAACACCATATTCTCATTAGAGTCTAAAGGAACGTTTGAAAACTTTGTATTGCTTATGTGAAAATCAGCACTTACAGAATTATCAGTTTGAAATTCATCTCCAGTAGTATCAACAGTATAAGTAAGATTATACATTCCAGCGCTATAAGAAGCTTGGCTAAAAGTAGGTAAAGAAAAATATGCGCTATCACCAGCTAATATTGGTGTAGATGCAGTAGATTGATCGTATAATGTAGTCCCACCAGATGTTATTGTGGCATTTAATACAGCGTTGTTATCAATATTTCCTGAATTAACTACCCAACTTCCTACTTGAACTTCGTATTCTGAATTATCTTGTGCTAATGCAGAAGGTGTAGAAGTTGCCTCGGGAAGAATTACGTCCGCAGCAGTAACTGATAAATTGTTGTCAAAATTTCTTGAACCTATAAATGCAACAACTGGGCCGTTAGCCATTTCAGCAGTAATAATAGCACCTGTTGCGTCTTCAACAAAAATTGCAGGTATCGTACATACAGCTCCACTATCTCCAGGAGCCATGTTTACCAAACCTGGTTCTCTGTTTATAATTATTACAGCTCTGGCACCAGCTTGTTCTGCATAAAGAATTTTAGTTCCAAACTGACAAGTGTTTCTCCAAATAACAGCAATTTTTCCAGTTAAATCATTGATTAACGGAAAGCATCCTTCTTGAGAGATTGGGTTTCCTTGAGGATTGGTACCTGTAGTACCATCTTCTACAAACATTAAAGTATCTGTTACAGCATTCGCAGTATCTGTTAAATCTGGGCTTCCCCATCCAGCAACGTCATTTGTCGAACTGAAACCATAGGCTCCAGCAATGGAAGCAGGAGCTTCTACTGTGAACTCAATTTGTTGAGCGAAGGTACTTGCGCAAGCAAATAATAAAATGAATGTACTTAGTATTAGTTTTTTCATAACATGTATTTAATTTATTAATAATATTAATTTAAATGTATGAAAATTATACTCTAAAAAAAACTTTTTTTAACTACAAAGCATAAAAAAAGGGGAGATAACTCCCCTTTGTAATTATGTAAATAATACGTATATATTATATTATTGTACCGATATCTTTTCTGAAACTGTACCAAGATCATTTTTGACATCAATTAAATAAATCCCTTTAGAATAATTTTCAGTATTAATGGTAATCTTAGTGTTAAACTTTTGACTTAAAACTATTTTTCCAGTAATGTCTTTAACAGTTAACTGACTCAAATCATTAGAATTTGTAGAGATGTTTAAAACATCAGAAGTTGGATTTGGATAAATAGAAACTTCATTAGCGACATTTTCATTTATTCCAACATTTGCTCCCATATTCATTCTTATTGCAAAAGCATTTCCATTGGAATAAGCTTGATCTTGCGGATACCAAATTGCACTTGACCATGCAGGCTGTGTAACAGTTGCATCATCTACAATTCTTACATGATAAGTACCACCTCCACTAAATAATTCAACAGCTAAGTAATAACCACCTGCACTTAAAGTTAAGTTTTCCCATGTATTACTATTTGTTGAAGGATCCCATCCAGAAAGTGTTGCTATTGACATGTCAAAGTAGCCGTTGGAAACATCGGTTGCTGTTAAAGTATACAAATCAGATGTATAGGTTGCATTTCCAAAAGCACCGGATGTGAAACTTAAAGAATCAATAATATACAGAATAATTTCTGCTTGAGCAACGGAGGTTGATGTGATATAAGTTCTAACAGAATTTAAAACCTGAGTTTGCTTTAAGTTGTAGTATGTACCACAAACTAATCCATCTGCAGCATCTGCCCAAGAATTACTTCCAAGCGAACCAAGGGCTTCGTAACCGGCTGGGTGTAGTCCAATACCATCTAAAGAATAAACATCACTGGTTATTTCAAAGTTTCTTTCATAAGTATTGTCTCCAAAATTAGCTCCACCTACTTGGTCAGAATCTGAACTAACTGTAAAAGTACCTTGGTACGTTCCAGCTGTAAGTGTCAAAGGCTCTAATGATTCTATTACAGATGTAGAATCAGATTCAACAATTCCAAGTGAAGAAGTAGTGCTGAAAGAACCAAAATCAGCATTTAAAGTAACATTTGTTTGGTCATTTACTCCATCGTTGGTTACTTGTGCACCAACTACCCAGTTCGCATCAATTTCAGTAATTGGAACTCTACCGTATTCTGCACCATAATGAGTTTCTCCATAAATCCATGATGAATTCGCTTGAATGTTATTTAAATCTTTTCTAGATATTTTAACATCATCTACAGCCCAATACCAAGCCCAAAAGTCATTGTCTTCATAATAAAACTGTACCAAAACTTGTGATTGTCCACCTACATCTGATGAAACATCAATGCTTGTAATTTCAGGATTTCCAGAATTTTGATCGTTAGGATAGCCAGAGTTATTAGTAATTTCATACTGAACCCAAGTAGCACCATTATCTCCAGAAACTCTAACTCCTCTGGTGTCTTGCCACCATCTGTAATTGTGAGAAAAAGATAAGACAACGCTATTTTCCCCTGTTAAATCTATAGGAGTTGCAATGGTTGCAGTAACAAATATTGGAGTACCGTCACCATCTCCGCCACCACAGGCATCAGAATCTATAAATAGAAAACCGTTGGATGCAGTAGCTGAACCAAATGGTGCAAGTGCAGAAACAGGTATTAAGTTAGGATCAGTTTCAAATCTCCACTGAGCGGTAGCACCAGTTCCAGGATCTGTAGCAACAGTTCCAGTACCAGTACACGATGAAGTCGATGTAATTGGTACTTGATTGGTATAGTCATAACCACCTACGATAGTATAGCCAGTATAGGCACAAGTATTGTCTGTAACCCAGTCACTAGCATTATCAAATTGATTTTCCCAAAGTACCACACCTTTTGGCTGGTTTGAGAAGTTAGGTTTAGTTTTTTCTTCTATAAACTCATGTTTTTTAGAAAGTTGGCTTGAAGAACTTTGCGCACTTGCTAAAAACCCAGTAGTAATACAAAAGAGTAATAAGTAAATTTTTTTCATTTTATTGTCATTAAGTTTATAAAACAATGATAAGAAAAAAATAGTTTATTTAAATGAAATATTTAACTATTTCGCTGTGGGGTTAAACAAAACACATTCCATTAAAACCCTACTTTACAATGTTAACTCTTTCGGTAATAATTTGAGAATTATTGGCCACAGAAAGGAAATAAATTCCATTATTCAGATTAGATAGATTAATATTTAAGCTATTTGTAAATGTTTTTTCTAAAATAATTTTGCCCGAAACATCCATTAATATTAATTCGCTAGGTAAGTTGTTTTCTATTTTAATATTTACAAATTCTTTAGATGGATTTGGGAAAACATGCAATTTATTTACCGAATTCTCTACTAAATCTACACTAGCTCCAAAGTTCATTCTAATTGCAAAAGCATTTCCATTAGAATAGGCTTGATCTCCAGGGTACCATATTGCACTTGACCAAGCTGGTTGCCCAACAGTATTGTCATCCAGAATTCTTATGTCATAAGTATTTCCTCCGCTATACAATTCTATTGCAGCATAGTAACCACCTATTCCCAAAGTAATATTTTCCCACGTAGAAGTATTATTGATAGGATCCCATCCAATATTGTTTGCAACAGGAATATCTATATACCCATTATTTACATCCTGTGCAGTAACGGTATATAGTTCTGAAGTGAAAACAGAATTGCTAAATAGACCACTTGTAAAGCTTAACGAATCCAAGATGTACAAAATTACTTCACTTTGAGCTACAGTAGAACTAGTAATATAAGCTCTGACAGAATTTAAAATTTCCTCTTGTCTAAGTGGGTAATAAGTTCCACAAACTAATCCGTCAGAAGCATCTGACCAAGAATTAGAACCTAAGGACCCAATGGCTTCATAATCTGCTGGATGGTTGCCAAGTCCATCTAAGGAATAGATATCATTGGTTATCTCAAAATTTCTTAAATAGGTGTTGTCGTCAAAATTTCCAGAACCAAGAGTATCTCCCATAGAGGTCACCGTTACAGAACCTGTATAATTACCTACCGAAAAACTAACAGGATTCAGACTTTCAATAACTTCTGTAGAGTCGCTTGCAATTGTAGAGCTAGTGGTTGAACTTGAAATAGTTGTTGGTCCCGTAAAGTCTCCATTGGAAACAACATTTGTTTGATCTATAGATCCATAATTATAAACCGAAGAACCTATAAAGTAATTTTGTTCTACTTGAGAAATTGGAGTTCTACCATACTCAGCACCTCCACTATTTTCCCCAAAAATCCAAGATGAAACATTTTGAATGTCATTTTCTGGTGGAACGGTTACTTTTAAATCATCAATTAACCATGCATATCCCGAGCCAAAAGAATCATCGTCACTATCGCTGGTCCATCTAAATCTTATTTTAACCCCTTGTTGCCCACCAACATAAGATGAGATGTTAATTCCAACTAGTTCTTGAATAGCTGGATCATTGGTAGTAACTTGATCGTTGAGCTCAATGGATGTCCAGGTGCTTCCATAGTCAGTAGACAGCTCTACAAAAGTTTTGTCGTAATTAAACGCTCTATACATTTGTTCAAATTCTAAGGTAACACTTGGGTAATTGCTTAAATCTAGTGTGTCATTTAGTTCTATTGCCGCATCTTGAAAGTCCACGCTGGCGTTAAGTAAATATTGAATTCCATTAAAAACAGCAAATCCATCTGAAGCTGTACTAGAAGCCATAGTTCCCATGTAATTTACAACATCCGTAGGTGTTGAAGTTACAACCTCCCATTGGCCTTGTAAATTTGGAGCACTAATTGTCCAATCTGTAACATCATCAAAAGTGTTGTAGGCAATGGTGTCAAAACTTGATTTAGAAAAATTTAAATTTTGATTAACAAGTGGTTTGAAATCGCAAGTGTTAAAGTTTTTGTTCGATTTTATTTGAGCATTAAAAATGCTACAAAGGCAAAAGTAAAATATAGCTAGGTGTATTTTTTTCATTTTATTCTTTTTATTGTGATTCAATTACTTCATTTTGTTTTTCATATTCTTCTAAAGGTAAGCAACTACAAATTAAATTTCTATCTCCATAAGCATTATCTACTCTCCCTACTGGAGGCCAAAACTTATTATTTATTTGATTTAGATTTGGATAAACAGCTTTTCTTCTTGAATATTTGTGATTCCAATTTTCATCTATTGCTTGAAATGCAGTGTGAGGAGCATTTTTTAGTACGTTGTCAACTTGATCATAACTTTCGTTAGCAATTTCTCTAATTTCATTTCTAATACCAATCATCGCTTCTGCAAATCTATCTAATTCTTTGAGTGATTCACTTTCAGTAGGTTCTACCATTAGTGTTCCTGCAACTGGGAAACTAACTGTTGGCGCATGAAATCCATAGTCCATTAATCTTTTTGCAATGTCTTCAACTTCAATTCCTGAATCTTTTTTAAAGGATCTGCAGTCAAGAATCATTTCATGAGCAACTTTACCACTAGGGCCACAATAAAGCACATCGAAATGGTCTTTCAATTTAGATTGTAAATAGTTGGCATTTAAAATAGCAATTTCTGTAGATTTTTTTAATCCTTTTGCCCCAAGAAGCTTTATGTAGCCATAAGAAATTATCAAAATTAAAGCACTTCCCCATGGGGCTCCATTAATAGCTTTTATGCCGCTAGAACCACCTGTTTTAATAATTGGATTACCAGGTAAAAATGGCGATAAATGTTTTGCAACACCAATTGGTCCCATTCCTGGACCTCCACCTCCATGTGGAATGGCGAAAGTTTTGTGAAGGTTTAGATGGCAAACATCTGCTCCAATTAGTCCTGGTGATGTAAGACCAACTTGTGCATTCATATTGGCGCCATCCATATAGACTTGTCCTCCAAATTCATGTATAATAGTAGTAATTTCTATAATGTCTTTTTCAAAAACTCCATGTGTAGATGGGTAAGTAACCATTAAGGCAGAAAGATTATCAGCATAATGTGAAGCTTTTTCTTTCAGATCTTCTATGTCAATGTTTCCAAGTTCATCGCATTTAATCAAAACAACTTCCATTCCAGCCATAACTGCACTTGCAGGATTAGTTCCGTGAGCGCTGGTAGGAATTAGACATATATTTCTATGTCCTTCATTATTTGATATATGATAAGCTCTTATTACCATAAGTCCACTATACTCACCTTGAGCACCACTATTTGGCTGAAGCGAAACTTGGTCAAAACCAGTTATTTCACTTAAATCTTCCGCCAACTCTTTAAATATTTGTTGAAACCCTTGAGTCTGATTTACAGGGCTAAAGGGATGTAGATTTGCAAATTCAGGCCAAGTAATAGGTTCCATTTCAGTTGCTGCATTTAACTTCATTGTACAAGAACCAAGAGAAATCATGCCATGAACAAGCGATAAATCTTTATTTTCAAGTTTTTTAATATATCTCATCATTTCTGTCTCAGAATGATAAGAATTAAACACGTTTTGCTCTAGAATTGAATTATTTTTTGGTAAAAAAAGAGGATTATCAATCTCTTTTTCAAGTTTTACTATTGAATTAGAGTTTTTAAATTCTGCTAAAATATTTGCTAGTCTAGTCAGACTATCCCAACTACTTGTCTCATCTACAGATATTGTTACAACATCTTTATAATAACCAACATTAATTTCATTTTTTTCTAAGTGTAACTTTAAGGAACTTAAGTCCTCTTTGAAGGAAATAGTATCAAAATGGTTGGAATTATTTATTTCATATCCCAAACTTATTAGAGCTTGTTTTAAACTAGATGTTTTTTGTCTAATTGTTTCTGCAATGTTTTTTAAACCTTTTGGACCATGATAGACAACATACATACTAGCCATAACTGCCAAAAGAGCCTGAGCTGTACAAATATTTGAAGTTGCCTTTCCTCTCTTTATGTGTTGTTCTCTTGTTTGAAGAGCCATTCTTAATGCTGGATTTCCATGAACGTCTAAGGATACTCCAATAATTCTCCCTGGAATATATCTTTTGTGAGAATCTTTACAGGCAAAAAATGCAGCATGAGGACCGCCATAACTCATTGGGACTCCAAATCTTTGGGTAGATCCAACAACGACATCTGCTCCCCAACTTCCAGGACTTTTAAGCAAAACAAGACTCATTATATCTGCTATTACAGAAACTTGAATGTCTAAATTTTTAGCAGAAGAAGTAAACTCACTGTAGTCGTAAATTTCTCCGTAAGCATTTGGATATTGTACAATCGCACCAAAGAATTCATTGGACAACTCTATTGTATTAGCATCTCCAAAAATAATTTCTATTCCAAGTGGCTCTGCTCTAGCAGTAATTACATCTATAGTCTGCAAGTATAAATCATTGCTAACAAAAAATTTATTCACATTAGATTTAACTTGAGACCTTGATCTCATGTGAAAAAACATCAACATAGACTCAGCAGCTGCAGTTGATTCATCTAAAAGTGATGCATTTGCTATTTCCATTCCAGTAAGTTCAGTTACACAAGTTTGAAAATTTAATAATGCTTCTAATCTCCCTTGAGCAATTTCTGCCTGATAAGGAGTGTATGCTGTGTACCAGCCCGGATTACATAAAATATTTCTTTTTATAACGCTAGGAGTAAGTGTACCATAATAACCTTGGCCAATATAATTGTCAAAATTTTTATTTAAGTCAGCAATTTCTTTTAATTTTTTTAAATAATCATTTTCAGTTATTGCATCTTCAATTTTTAATGGACTATTTTTTAAAATTGAATTCGGAATTGTTTGATGGATTAACTCATCAACAGAATCTAATCCAATTGTATTTAACATCTTTTTAATATCGTCTTGATTTGCACCAATATGTCTGTTTTCAAAAGAATTTATATCCATTACAATAATTTATAGTAACAAATATATATATAGAACTTGTTTCGGTATATAATGTTGACAAATTGTTTAATTTTATTTTATGAACAAAAAATTACAAAAACTATTAATTATTTTAATTTTCTTCTTTTTCACAACATTTGAATCTAATGCCCAAGATAAAAATAGCGACTTACAAGACATAACAATTCACCTTCTTTCAGGTGACACTATAAACCTTAAGTTACTTGAAATTAAAGAAGATCACCTGGCTGGTTATCAGAAAAAAAACAAAAGAGATATTTGGAAATTTAAAATTTACCCGAATGCAGATGTGCTTTTTTATAGTACACCAACCCTAAACAAAAACTGGGTCTATGTTACTGATTCTTCCATCGGAAATCTTTTGTCTAAAGAACATATGGAGCAGTATGTTTTAGGAAAGAGAAAAGCAAAAAAAATACACCAACCAATAAAACACTTTATACTGGGAATAATTTCAGGAATGTCTATAGGGGTTTTAGACAGCTATCAAGGTGGGGTTTTTAATAAATCTAATTCTGGTTTGGTAATAGCTGTTCCAGTAATTAGCACTTTAATAATTAGAACAAAAAATCTTAAAGAAGAGGAACTTAAAGAGCAAGCTAGTTTAGAAAATGAATATAAAAAAGGTTTCCACTCTGTTAAAAAGACCAAAAATTATATTGGATCCTCTTCTGGAAGTGTTTTAGGGGTTGTAATTGCAGTAATTGCAAATAATATTTTAGGCAGTTAGTTTTTGCAATTAAAAAAAATAATAGAATTTATTGTTTTTTCTAATGTTTGGATTGCATTAGGTGCTATCGGAATTGCTCTAAGCACCTATTTTTACACCGAATCAGAAGTTGATTTGCTGGTGATAATGCTGGTCTTCTTTTCCACTTTGTTTGGATATAGCTTGCAAAATATTTCCCAGAGAGAAATTCACAATCACCGTTCCAATCAAATTCTTTGGAGTCAATCCAATAATAAACTTATAAAGGGGATAGTTTTTGTTTCTTTTTTAATTTCTGTATTTCTTTCATTTTATATTATGAATATTTATTTAATTATACTTTCTATCCCATCTTTTGGCTTGGTTTTTTTTTACAGAAATGCTTTTTCTAATAAAATACAGATTAGAAATATCCCATTTTTTAAAATTTTAATTATTTCTTTTTGTTGGTCCTGGACATGCTGTGCTGTGCCTCAACTAGTTTCTAATAGTATTTTTAATTGGAATATTACTTTCATTACTTTTATATATGTATTTGCAATTACAATACCCTTTGATATAAGAGACATGGCAATTGACAAAAAAAAAATCTATACAATCCCCCAGTTTACAGGAGCTGGAGTAGCTTTTATTATATCTCAGTTGAGTATTCTATGTTTGTTTTTTTTCGCATTATTCCATTCCAATCACCTACTTTGTTTTTTTATGATTATGACTAACTTAGTTTTAATTCCATCTTTAAAAATAAAAAGTGAATTTTATTATTTATTTGTATTAGACGGTCTACTTGTAATCTTTCCAATATTTGTTTCATGAAAAAATCCAAGGTACTTTTATTATATACAGGTGGAACAATAGGAATGATTGAAAATCCTTTAGAATTATCACTTAAGCCCTTTAATTTTGATCAGATAACAAGTGAAGTCCCAGAGCTTAATAAATTAAACTGCAAGATTGAAACTATAGCTTTTGAAAATCCACTTGATTCTTCCAATATGAACTTTGAAACCTGGACCCAAATTGGAGACGAAATATTTAATAATTACGATTATTTTGACGGTTTTGTAGTATTACACGGGACAGATACAATGTCTTACACAGCTAGTGCTTTAAGTTTAATGTTTCAAAACTTGACTAAGCCCATTATTTTAACTGGTTCACAACTTCCTCTGGGACAAGTAAGGACAGACGGCAAGGAAAATCTTATAACTGCAATAGAAATTGCCTCTAAGAAACGGAATAATTTATCAGTAGTTAATGAAGTGGCTATCTATTTTGAAAACCAATTATTTAGAGGCAACAGAACAACCAAAGTTAGTTCAGATCATTTTGACGCTTTTAAATCTTTTAATTATCCTTCTTTAGCAGAAATTGGGGTTGAAATAAATTTTAATTTAAATTATTTGCTTACAAAAAAGAATAATAAATTAAAGTATGTAAAAGGATTTGAACCCAGTATTAATATTGTGTTTTTTTTTCCAGGAATTATAATCAAAAATGTTATTAAATTAATACGTAGCAATTCTTCAAAAGTTGTTGTTTTAATGAGCTATGGTTCTGGTAATCTACCATTAGAAAACGAACTCGTGGAGTTTTTAAATTCTTCAGAAAAAATATTTCTTAATGTTAGTCAATGTAAAGCGGGAAGTATAGAACAAGAAAAGTATGAAACAGGAATGCAGCTTAAAAAAGCGGGTGTCATAGGAGTTAAAGATATGACCATAGAAACTGTTATTGTAAAATCTATGTTATTAATTAAAAAATATCCATTGGATAATGATAAATTTAAGGAGTTTTTATTATCCAATATTGCTGGCGAGATAACAGAATAATTTTTTTTTAAATAAGATTAAATATTATTTTAATAAAAAAGCTATATTTTTTTGTAATTTGGCCACTTCAAAAGTCAAAACTAAAAACAAGTCATATAAATTTAACATGAAAAAAGTAATTTTTATCTTAGGATTTTTAGGATTATTTATTTTAAATCCCTTATCAGCACAGAACGATTCAGTAGAAACTATAAATACAGACTCAACTCAAGAAATGAGTGAAACACCTGATTCTTCATTAATCGAAGAAGTTGTTGAGGCTGAAACCGTAGAAGTTCAGGAGCCAGAAGCGAGTGAATTAGAATCGGAAACTATTCCCGAAGAAGATACCTCTGTTTCACAAGCATTAAAATTAAAGTTTATTGAAGGTGGTCCACTCTTTATGTCCTTTGTTTTAATTGCTTTGATTTTGGGGCTAGCTCTTTCAATCGAAAGAATTATTTATTTAAATCTTGCTACTACTAATTCAAAACAACTATTAGAAGATATAGAAAATGCTCTTTCAAATGGCGGGGTTGACTCTGCAAAGGAAGTTTGTAGAAATACTCGTGGTCCAGTAGCTAGTATTTTTCTGCAAGGCTTAGAGAGAAGCTCTGAAGGTGTTGAAATGGTAGAGAAATCAGTAATAGCATATGGAGGTGTTCAAATGGGATTATTAGAAAGAGGACTTTCATGGATAGGGTTATTTATTGCTCTTGCTCCAATGTTAGGTTTTATGGGAACTGTTATAGGAATGATTCAGGCGTTTGATATAATAGAACTGAAAGGGGAAGCAAAACCAGACGAGTTAGCTGGAGGTATTAAAGTTGCCTTAATTACTACTGTTTCTGGTTTGATTGTAGCCATCATCCTTCAAATTTTTTACAACTACATAGTTTCAAAAATAGACTCTTTAGTAAATCAAATGGAAGATGCTTCAATTTCTCTAATCGATGTATTGGTAAAGCATAACTTGGGAAAATAATCTTTAAATTAAGCTTCTAGAAATGGAAAATAACAAACAAAACTTAATTACTAAAATAGTAACTTATTCTATTGTTTTTCTTGGGATACTCTTTACAGTATGGGTTATGAATGACGACAATCCTGCAGAAATGAGTTACGAACAACAAAAGCAATGGGCTATTGTAGAGGCTAAGAGCCAAGGTCTGGCAAATGAAATGACTGCTAGCGAACTTAATGCCCATTTGTCTAATAGGACTTCTGAAATTTCTTTAGAAAAGGAAAAAACTCTTTGGAGTGATGTGTCCAAGTTAATTAATTTCTCCATGTTCATTATTTACTTTGCAGCTGGATTAGTTGTTGCAGCCTTTGGTTATCTTTATTTTATTGACCCGAAAAAAGCAATTAGGACTCTTGCTGGGATAGGAATATTTGCAGTTTTCATGGTTCTTATATATGTTTTTTCAGAAGGAGATGGTGGTTCGGACATGAAATTGGCAAGTACTGCAATTAATGCTACAATTATTTTGACATCTATTGCAATTCTTGGATGGATTGGTGGTTCTCTAGTTAAATTTATAAAGTAATGGCTAAAAGAGAGGTTGAAGAAATTAATGCTGGATCGATGGCAGATATTGCTTTCTTGCTTTTGATTTTCTTTCTTATTACTACTACTATGAACTTGCCTCAAGTTCATGAAGAAAGATTACCGCAAAAGTCAGATGTTGAATTTCTTTTAAACGAAAGAAATGTTCTTCAAATTATGGCAAACAAAAATGATAAAATTGGTATCGAAGGAGAATTCGCTGAGATTACTGATATTCAAAATGCTGTAAAAAAGTTTTACCAACATAAAGATGGAACACCTAATCAGCCATCTTATATTGAAGTAACTAGAAAAATTTGCGAAGATACATTAGAGTCTTTAGAAAATGCATTAAATGTTTATCCAGATGCTCCATTATTTAAGATAGAACAAGATGCATGGAAAAGAAGACTAGATGCATGTGTTGCTTTTGGAGGAGGGTTTCAAACGCTGCCAAACAATGCAACGGTATCTATTCAGCTTGACAATTCTACTACTTATGTAACCTATATGAGTGTTTTAGATCAGATTATGCAAGGACTTAATTCTTTAAGAGATAGTTTGTGTCAAGATAAATTTGGAGTTTCTTTTGAAAGATTGAACGACAAAGTGGAGATTGATAAGCAGAAGATTTCAGCGATAAGACAGGTTTATCCTAAAAAAATAATGAAAGAAAAAAATAGATCAGTTCAATAAAAGTTATTATGTCTAAATTTTCAAAAGGTAAAAAAAGAAAGGATCCAGCTATTTCAACCGCGGCATTGCCTGATATTGTATTTATGTTGCTCTTCTTTTTTATGGTTACTACAGTTTTTAAAGAAAAGGAGTCTAAAAAATTAGAGATTGACAAAGTTGCAATCAAAGAGACTATTGATTTAGAGAAAAATATTAAAGCTTCTTATTTTTGGATTGGAAGAGTTCCAGGAAAAGTAGACGATTTCAGAGTCCAATTAGACGATGATTTAATTAACGACTATTCAGAAATTAAAGATTACTTAATTGAGCTTAGAAAGAATCCTGAATACTCGCAGGTTTGGGGCTCCCGTTTTTTTAATGTCTTTAAGGTGGATAAAAAAACTGAGATGAGAATTGTTAGAAAAGTCCACGACGAACTTAAAGAAGCTGAGGCTTTCAAAGTTGTTTATTCAGTCAACAGAGAGAAATAAATCTTTCTTCCAAAATATTTTCTTAATTATTAAATATGTTAACATTCCCATTCCAATTGGAATCATGACATAATTCGAAAAAATTTCAAGATTGTTTTCAGAAATTAATTCCATCTTTAGCCCTTGCATACTTATTAATGAAAAAAAGTTGAATCCAAAATGTAATAAGATAGTAAGCAGGATATTTTTGCTGTAGTCGTAAATCAGACCCAATAAAATACTGGCAAATATTATAGATAGTAAATTCTCAATTTGAAAATGTAGCATCCCAAAAACCAGAGAGGTAACTCCAATTCCAGCAATGTTATTTTTAAAAATTCCAGTGCATATTTTTTGCAAAATTCCCCGGAAAAATAACTCTTCTCCAATTGCAGGAAGTATCGAGAGCAATACAACATTAAATAAAAAACTTCTAAAGCTTTTTGATATAAAACCTTCTTGAATTCTAGTATTAAAATCTTGTTGTTCTTTAAGGAAGTTTTTTATTTCAATTGGCAGAAAGTCATAGCCTACATAAGTAGATATTAACAAAAATAGTTGGGCCACCCCTAACAAAACAATAAAGTACAATAAACATTTTGTAAGGTCACTTTTGTTAGGTTTCCTGTAATGAAGAGAAAAAGATTTAAGAAGAAATAAAAAAATAATAGACGGCACTAGAAATGTTCCAAGTTGATCAAAAAAAGCTAATGCTTTGTGGGCATAAATAAATTTGAATTCCTTGCTGTTAAGGTCGTTAAAAATTTGAATACTACTTAGATCCCAAATTGCATCAATAAACCCTAGCGCTAGCATATTGAATACTATTTTCACAATTAAAACAATAGTAATTGATAAAAAAAACAAGCCAATATAATTTCTAACTGGAAGCAAATCTATATTTTTCATGTCGAAATATAGTAATTAGTTGTTAATACATAACTTTGCAAAAAACTTATGGTAAAAATAGGTAATATATCTTTGGGAGATTTTCCACTTTTGCTAGCCCCAATGGAGGACGTAAGCGACCCCCCTTTTAGAGCTTTGTGTAAGAAATATGGTGCTGATATGATGTATACAGAATTCATATCCTCAGAAGGACTCATTAGAGATGCTGCTAAAAGCCTTCAGAAATTAGATATTTTTGAGTACGAAAGACCTATTGGTATTCAGATTTTTGGTTCTGAAATATCTTCAATGAGAAAAGCCACTGAAATGTGCCAAAAAGCAAATCCAGATATTATTGATATAAACTATGGTTGTCCAGTTAAAAAAGTTGCTTGTAAAGGAGCAGGTGCTGGAATTCTTAAGGATATTCCTAAAATGGTAGAAATGACTAAAGAGATAGTTAACTCTACAAATCTACCTGTTACAGTTAAAACTCGGTTGGGATGGGATGAAAATTCAAAGTATATTGTAGATGCAGCAGAGAGATTACAAGATGTTGGTATTAAAGCAATATCTATTCATGGAAGAACTCGTTCCCAAATGTATAAAGGGGAAGCGGATTGGTCTTTAATATCGGAAGTTAAAAATAACCCAAGAATGCAAATTCCAGTCTTTGGGAATGGGGATATTAATTCACCTGAAAAAGCTTTGAGGTATAAAAATACTTACGGAGTTGACGGAATTATGATTGGAAGAGCAAGTATTGGAAATCCTTGGTTTTTTAATCAAATAAAGCATTTTTTAAAAACAGGAAATTATTTGGCTATGCCTTCACTTGAAGAGAGAGTAAAAGTAGTCAAAGAGCATTTAGATTTTAGTATTAGATGGAAAGGAGACAGGGTTGGGATTGTAGAAATGAGAAGACATTATGCAAATTATTTTAAGGGCATACCAAATTTTAAACCTATTAGAACACAATTAGTTACTTTAGAGTCTAAAGATGAATTGCTGGAAGTTTTAAATGGAATTGTAAATCAATTTGAATTAGAGTTAATATGAAAATCTATACAAAATCTGGAGACCAAGGAGAAACCTCATTATTTGGCGGGGAAAGAGTAAAAAAACACCACTTAAGTATTCAAGCTTATGGCACTGTAGATGAGTTAAATTCTTGGATTGGTTTGATTAAAGATAATATTGAGAACAAAGAAGCTGAAATACTGGTCAAAATTCAAGAGGAATTATTTACCATAGGATCTTATTTAGCTACTGGTGACAATGAAAAAATGATGGTACATCTTCCAAAATTAGAGGATGGTCCTATTTTAGAATTGGAAAAATCTATCGATGATATGCAAGAAATCCTTCCAGAAATGAAAAATTTTATTTTACCAGGAGGTCATTCAATATCCTCCTATTGTCATCTGGCAAGATGTGTTTGTAGAAGAGCCGAAAGACTAACTATAGAAACTGCAGAAATTCAAAAAGTTAATCCAATTATAATTAAATACTTAAATAGACTTTCTGATTTTTTATTTGTAATGGCTAGAAAGGTACTATTTGATCTTAAAATACCTGAAAAACCATGGATTCCAACCAAAAACGATATTAATAAATAATTAATTTTTTTTGAAAATTCTTTGCAGAGTCGTTAAAAAAATTACTTTTGCCAATTCTTATAACCATTTTTATGTATTGGACTTTAGAACTTGCTAGATATTTAGAAGATGCTCCTTGGCCTGCCGCCAAAGATGAGCTGATTGACTTTGCTATGAGGACAGGTTCCCCATTAGAAGTTGTTGAGAATCTTCAAGCAATTGAAGACGAAGGTGAAATTTATGATACAATTGAAGAAATTTGGCCTGATTATCCTACAAAAGACGATTTCTTTTTTAACGAAGACGAATACTAAATCTCTCTTTTCTTTACTCATTATTTTTTTTAGAATTATTCTTGCTAATAATTCCAACTATTCCCCTATTTTTGTTTTCCGAAAATTGATATAATGTTTGATGGTATTCTAAAAAAATTATTTGGTGATAAAAACAAGAAAGATCTTGACGAGCTTTTTCCAGTTGTAGAATCTACCAATCAATTTTCTGAAAAACTAATAAATCTTAGCGATGATGAACTTAGAGCTAAAACTTCAGAGTTCAAGAAAACATTGAAAAATTCATGCGAGGCGACTCAAAAAGAAATTACTGATTTAAAACAGAAAGCAAACTCTGACTTAGACATTTCTCAAAAGGAAGCTATTTACGACAAAATTGATGCACTTGAAATTCAAGAAAATGAGGTTATAGAATCTACACTTTTAGAGATTATGCCAGATGCATTTGCTGTTGTTAAAGAAACAGCAAGAAGATTATCTGAAAATGGGTTTTTAAAGGTAACAGCAAACGAAAATGACCAAGAGCTTTCTAAAAAATTAGATGTTGTCGATATCAAAGGGGATCATGCGATTTGGAAAAATAGTTGGGATGCAGCAGGAACTCCAGTGGAATGGTCAATGGTTCATTACGATGTTCAACTTATGGGTGGAGCAGCTCTTCACAAAGGTAAAATTGCAGAAATGATGACTGGTGAGGGTAAAACATTAGTTGCTACTTTACCTGTTTATCTAAACGCATTGGTTGGTAAAGGAGTTCATGTAATTACAGTGAATGATTATTTGGCAAAAAGAGATGCTCAATGGATGGGCCCTTTATACCAATTTCATGGCTTATCTGTAGACTGTATAGATTTGTACCAACCCCATTCACCAGAAAGAATAAAAGCCTACAATGCAGATATTACATTCGGAACCAATAATGAATTTGGATTTGATTATTTGCGAGATAATATGGTTTCTGAAACCGATGGTTTGGTTCAAAGAAAGCATCATTACGCTATTATAGATGAGGTAGATTCTGTTTTAATTGATGATGCCAGAACACCATTAATTATTTCTGGACCTGTAGCAAAAGGCGACCAACAAGAATATGTTGCATTAAAGCCGAAAGTTGAGAAACTTGTTACTTATCAAAAGAAACTTATTAATACTCTTTTAAACGAGGCTAAAACCAAAATTGCCAAATCGGAGCAAGAGGGATTAGATAAAAAACAACAAAAAGCATTATTTGAAGAAGGATCTTTGTCTCTTTTTAGATCTTTTAGAGGACTTCCAAAGAACAAAGCTCTTATTAAATACTTAAGTGAACCTGGAATTAAAATTCACTTACAAAAGACAGAAAATTTTTATCTACAAGACAATGCTAAGGAAATGCCAAAGGCAGATGAATTGCTATATTTTGTTATTGATGAAAAAAATAATACTATTGATTTAACAGAAAAAGGAATTGACTTAATTTCTGGTGAAAACGATCCTGAATTTTATATTCTTCCAGATATTGGTGCAAAAGTTGTTGAAATAGAACAAAAAACCCCAGATGCTCAAAAAAGAGTAGAGTTGAAAGATCAGATGATGTCTGATTACACGATAAAAGCAGAGAGAATTCACTCCATGAATCAACTCCTAAAAGCATATTCTTTATTTGAAAAGGATATAGAGTATGTCGTAATGGAGAATAAGGTAAAGATTGTTGATGAGCAAACTGGAAGAATAATGGATGGTAGAAGATATTCCGATGGTCTTCACCAAGCAATTGAGGCAAAGGAAAATGTAAAAGTAGAAGCTGCTTCTCAAACCTATGCAACTATTACTCTTCAGAACTACTTTAGAATGTACCACAAGTTGGCGGGAATGACTGGTACTGCAGAAACTGAAGCAAAAGAACTATGGGATATTTATAAACTAGATGTTGTTGCAGTTAAAACCAACAAACCATTGATAAGAGACGATCAAAATGATTTAGTTTATAAAACTGCAAGAGAAAAGTACCAGGCAATTATTGAAGAAATTGAAAAAATCCGTTCCAATGGCAGACCTGTTCTAGTTGGAACTACATCTGTAGAAGTATCAGAACTTTTATCGAGATTACTTAAGTTAAAGAAATTGCCTCATCAGGTTTTAAATGCAAAATTGCATCAAAAAGAAGCAGAAGTAGTTACTGAAGCTGGAAAGCCAGGGACAGTAACTATTGCCACAAATATGGCAGGTAGAGGAACAGATATTAAACTAGGAGAGGGAGTTAAAGAGCAAGGAGGACTAGCAATAATAGGTACTGAAAGACACGATTCTAGAAGAGTAGATAGACAACTTAGAGGGAGATCTGGTAGACAAGGTGATCCAGGTTCTACTCAGTTTTTTGTTTCTCTGGAAGATAATTTAATGAGACTTTTTGGTTCAGAAAGAATAGCAAAAATGATGGATAGAATGGGCCATAAGGAAGGAGAAGTTATTCAGCACTCTATGATTACCAAATCCATTGAAAGAGCTCAGAAAAAAGTGGAGGAAAATAATTTTGGAATAAGAAAAAGATTGTTGGAATTTGACGATGTAATGAATAGCCAAAGAACTGCTATTTATAACAGAAGAAAAAATGCTCTCTTTGGGGACAAGCTAGACCTTGATATTGATAATATGATCTACGACATTTGCAACATAACAGTTGTAAATGCACAACAAAATTCTGATTTTGAAGATTTTAATTACAATGTGATAACAAGCTTTGGTATAGAGTCTCCATTTAGTGAAAAAGAATTTTTAGAAAAAGACACCAACACTTTAACAGAAGATTTATATAAAGAGGCTAAAGAAAAATACTTGCGAAAAACGGCAAATATTAAATCAAATATTTTTCCAGTAATTAAAAATATTCACGAAACCCAGTCGGAAAAAATAGATAATATTGTGATTCCATTTACAGATGGAAGAAAAGCCATGAAGGTAGTTGCAAAACTTAGCAAGGTATATGAAACAGAAGGCTTAGAAGCCCTAAAAGCTTTAGAGAGAAACATCACTCTCGCATTCATTGACAACGAGTGGAAAGAGCACTTAAGAGAAATGGATTTTCTTAAGCAAAGTGTCTACCATGCACAGTACGAACAGAAAGATCCCCTTTTAATATACAAGTTGGAAGGTTACGAACTGTTTCAGTCTATGATGGATAAAATGAATAGAGATATTATCTCGTTCTTGATGAAAGCCCAACTTCATGACCCTAACGAACAAACACTATCTTCAGAGAATAATCCAAGACCAAAACAAGACTTTAGTAAGTTGAAAGCAGGTAGAGAAGATGTTGCCCAGTCTACAAGAATGAATAACGAAATGGCTCAACAGAACCAATCTGGACAGCCAGTAAAACATTCTCCAGTGATGGTTGCAAAAAAGCCTGGAAGAAATGAAAGAGTTAAAATTTTAAATCTTCAAAATGGTGAAACCAAAGAATTAAAATTTAAACAAGCAGAACCATTAATAAATAGTGGAACATGGCAAATGGTTAATTAATTACAGATAATTATTAATCTGTTCTTAATCTGCCTTTCATTATTTTTACAAACTGATTATATTAGTTTAAAAAATTTAAGTTTTATTAATTAGTATAGGTCATTTTAAATTGACTATGGATACTAGAAAATATATATTTCTTGTTTACTTACTTACTTCATTTGTAAGTATAAATGCTACAACTTATTTTATAAGTAGTTCCCTAGGAAATGATTCAAATTCTGGACTAAGTTTACAAAACCCCATAAAAACAATTTCTAGACTCAATGCTTTTAATTTTTATCCTGGGGACTCCATTTTATTTAAGTCCCAAGATACTTTTCATGGAATGTTCTGGCTCAAGGGTTCTGGTGATTTAACACATCCAATTGTTGTTGACACTTATGGAGGAATAGAAAAAGCTATAATTAATGGCGATGGATATCAATCTTCTATTTTGTTATATAATGACGATTATATAAGTATCAATAATTTAGAAATTTTCAATTATAATTCTCATCTAGATTCATTGGGAAATATTAAGTTACTTCCCGGTTTTTCAGGGTCGTCTAATACATGGGGATCCGGAAAAAATATTCGCTTTGGAATTAAAATAGTTGCTAGTTCAAGGTCTTTGACGGGCTTTTCTATGAACAACTTAAAAATTCACGACATCTATCCAAGTCCAGTATTAAGTCAAAATATTCATAAAGGTTATGGGATTAAGTTTGAAACTCAATCTGATACTGTAAATTCTCTATTAAATATTATTTCCAATGTAGAAATTTCACATTCTGATTTTTCACAAACTGGGCATTATGGGATTTGGATAAAGTCAATAGGGTTAAATAATATTGACAGTGTGAAAAATACAGATTTTCAAATTTTGGATTGTAATTTTGAAAATACTGGTGGTTCGGGGTTTGTCCCCAATAAGTCTAAAAATATATTAGTTCAAAATTGTTCATTTAACCATACAGGCTCTAGTTTAGACTCAAGAATGTGGAAAAGAGGAAGTGGCTTATGGACCTTTGACTGTAAAGATGTTATTGTCCAACATAATTATTTTATGAATGCTCATGGACCACAAGATTCTTACGGTGCCCATATAGATTATGGAAATGAAAATGTTGTATTTCAATACAACTATAGTTACAACAACGAAGGAGGTTTCGTAGAAATTTTAGGGGACAATATCAACTGTGGTTACAGATATAATATTAGTGTGAATGATGGTTATAGATTAGATCCTAATAATATAAATTGGAATATAAAAGGAAAAATATTTTGGATATCTAATTATTGTGGGTCAGGCCCAAGATGCCCTAATGTAGGAAGTTTTATTTATAATAATACTATTTTTTTAAACGACACTCTTAATCCAGAAATATATTTTTGGCCAAATATTGGAGATGTTCATCTTTACAATAATTTAATTTATGTTGGAAGCTATGGAAATAAAATTCCAACTTTATTACAAAACACATCCAATACTTTAAATATAAGTCACAATATTTTTTTCGATTCTTCTCGTATAGATTTAGATAGTGATTTATTGAATAATGCCATTTTTGAAGATCCTCATTTAGTCAATGCCTCTAGTCAGGGTGTAAATGACCCGTTACTTTATAAAATTCAAAATAATAGTATAGCAATTGGTAATGGAAAACTAATTTCTGGAAGTAATGACTCGACAAACTATTTAAATAATAATGGTGGAAAGGATTATTTTGGGAATCTTGTTTCCAATACCTCAGCCCCCAATATTGGGGCATTCAATGGAGAAAATCAAAGCAGTTTTAATTCATTAAAAAAACAGTCTCTAATTGCATATCCAAGTGTTACTATTGACAACATACAATTAAAATCTAATTCCAGTAATGGACCTTTTGAAACCTATATTTTCGATATAAATGGCAAATTAATTGATAAGCAATTAGGGAAAAACATTTCTTTAGAGGATTTTAAAAAGGGCATCTATCTATTGAAAGTAAAGTTTGGAGATGAAGTTGAAGAACTAAGAGTTGTAAAACTTTAAATAGTTAACTCCCATATAAAAGGCATTCCGAAATAAACCATTAAAAGAATTAATAGTATAGAAAAAAGGTTTATGAGAATTCCAGCTTTTACCATATCAGCTATATTTAGCAGTTTTGAACCAAATACAACAGCATTTGGCGGTGTTGCAACTGGCAACATAAATGCACATGAAGCAGCTAGCGTTGTTCCTACAAGTAACAGATAAGGATTTATCCCCATAAGAGTAGCTAAAGGAATCATTACTGGCAAAAGCATAGCTGTAGTTGCCATATTTGAAGTGAGTTCTGTAAGGAAATTTACACCAGCTACTATTAGTAGAATAACAATAAATGCACTTGAAAATGAGATAAAAGTTAATTGCTCCCCTATCCAATTGTCTAATCCAGTAGCTTGAAATCCCTTAGCAATGGATAATCCACCACCAAAAAGCAACAGTATTCCCCAAGGAATAGATACCGCATCTTTCCATTTCATTAATGGCTCTTCATTTTTTTTTGAAGGTAAAATGAACAAAATAATTGCACTTGAAATTGCAATCATACTATCGTCAAAATTTGGTATTAAAAGATTGATGGTGTTTTTTCTAAATATCCAACAGAGTATAGTAATGGTAAATACAAAAAGAATTTTCTTTTCTTCATTGCTAATACCTCCCATCAGATTTAAAAGTCTATTAATCTCTTTCTTACCCCCTGGAAATCCAACTTTGTTCATTTTAAAAGCAACTTTTGTTAAAAACCACCAAATAAAAAACATTAAAATAATAGATACTGGAAGACCAATCTTCATCCACTGAAAAAAAGAAATTTCAATATTGAAATTATCTTGAACGAAACCTGCAAATATTAAGTTTGGTGGTGTTCCAATTAAAGTAGCTATCCCACCAGCTGAAGCACTGTAGGCTACTGCAAGCATCAATGCCTTCCCGAAAATTTTATTTTCATTTTTTAAAGTATCTGGATGATCTTTTACCTGATTGATGACAGATAATGCAATTGGTAGCATCATTACAGTTGTTGCTGTATTAGAAATCCACATGGAAAGAAATCCAGTTGCTAGCATGAATCCCAATATAATTTTATCGTTGCTTCCACCTAATCTTAATATGATATTTAATGCAATTCTTTTATGAAGATTCCATTTTTGAATGGCATTTGCTAAGATAAAACCACCAATAAACAAGAAAATATATTTATGACCATAGTTGGACCCTGTTTCTTGAATATTAAGCACATTCGTAGAAGGGAATAAAATTATTGGTAGTAGAGCAGTAACAGCTATTGGCACTACTTCACTAATCCACCATACTGCCATCCAAAGAATAATACCTAGTAGTCTAAAACCACTTTCCGTCATTTCATCGGGTGGATTTAAAAATAAAGTTGAAAGGAAGAGAATTGGACCTAGAATTTTATATAACATTGATTTATTCATCTTTATAATAGTTGCTATAATATAAACTTTCGATGAATTTTTTCTAAAATTACTTGTGCCATTTTTTCTTTTGATTCGTAGCTCCAGCCAGCAATATGAGGACTTAAGACCACATTATTAAATTTTTTAAGTTTTTCAAAACTTTTATTTTGAGCTTTGTTAAGGCTAAAATTTGAAGCTTCAACATCTAAAACATCTAAACAGGCACCAATTATTTTTTTGGAGTTTAAAGAATTGATTAAATCTTCCACAATAAGGGATTTTCCTCTAGCAGTATTAATGACTATAAAAGGGTTTTTAAATTTTTCAAAAAAAGACTTATTCATTATTCCAATTGTTTCACTACTTAATGGAGTGTGTAAACTGACAAAATCTGCTCTTTGAAATATTTCTTCCAAATTAACTTCTTTTACATGATTAGTCCCAAATCCAGAAATGTATTTGTCATATGCAATAACTTCCATTTCAAATCCATTAAGTCTTTGAGCAAATGCCTTTCCCATATATCCATATCCAATAATGGCCATTACTTTTCCTTTTAGCTCAGTCCCTCTATTTTTTTCTCTTTCCCAAATATTGTTTCTAACTTGACTATTTGCAATATTTAAATTATTGATAAGTGAAAGAAGCATTCCTAATGTATGTTCTGCTAAAGCATCTCTATTTCCTTCAGGACTTCGAAAAACTTCTATATTATTTTCTTCACAATATTTTAAATCAATATTTTCTAATCCAGACCCAGGTCTAGCTATAAATTTTAATTTTTTTGCTAATGTAAGATGCTTCCTATCCAGGGGGAATTTAGACCTAATTATAATTCCTTCAAATTGGTTGGCATTTTTTTTAAAATCTTCTAGAGTCCAATTTTGGCCATTAATAACTTGCCAGTTCCAATTAGAAAGAGTCTGATTAATAAGTGTGGAAAAATCATCTAGAACAGCAATTCTCATCACTAAAAGTATAAAGCCATCCCTATTAAGAAATAGATGAGTAATCCAATAATATCATTAGTGGTAGTAATAAATGGGCCAGTAGCAAGTGCAGGATCAATTTTATATTTATTGAGAATTAATGGAACAAATGTGCCAAAAAGACCCGCATAAGTAAATACAGCAACTAAAGAAACTCCAATTGTTAAAGCAAGATAAAAATCACTTCTTGTAATCCAACAGAATATCAAAGCTATTGAAGCGCAAATAAACCCATTGAATAATGCAACAAGAAGTTCTTTAAATAATTTTTTAAAAATGGATTCGTAATTTAAAGTATTGTTAGCCAAGGATTGTACAATAATTGCCGAAGATTGTACACCAACATTGCCTCCCATAGCCAATATTAAAGGTATAAAAGTTGCCATTACAGCATTTTCCTTTAGTTGGTATTCAAAAAAGCCAATTACATATGCCCCAAGAATTCCTCCTATCAGCCCAATTAACAACCATGGCAATCTAGCTCTACTAATTACAAATAATGAGTCTGAAGATTCTACTTTTTCAGAAATCCCACTAGCCATCTGGTAATCTTTTTCTGCTTCTTCTTTAATAACATCTAGGGCATCATCAATGGTAATTCTACCAAGCAATTTGTTGTTTTCATCTACAACCGGAACCACAACTAAATCGTATTTCTCCATTTTTAATGCTACAGATTCAGAGTCTTCATTTGCTAAAACTGAAATGGAGTCTTTTTTATAGATATCTTTTATTAAAGTTTCATCAGATGTATATAGAAATCTTTTAAGAGATAGTATTCCTTTAAATTTATTGGAAGAATCCACTACATAAATAGTATAAACTTGATCTACATTTTCTACTTGTTCTCTTAGTTTTTTAAGTGCGTTTTTAACTGTCCAATTCCAATCTGCAGAAACAAAATCTACATCCATTATACCACCTGCACTATCTACGTCATAGTTCATTAGCATAGAAATGTCAGAGGAGTGTTCCTCGTCTTTTAAAGCTTCAAGAACTTCTTCTTGGACATCTTCAGGTAAATCTTGAATTACATCAGTTGCATCGTCAGCATCCATTTTTTCTATGGACTCCGCAATTTGTTCTGCAGAAAAGGATTCGAGAAATTGTTCTCTAGTATCCTCCTCGATTTCTACTAAAACTTCAGAAGCCAATTCTTCGTCAAGCAATTGGTATAGATATTGAGCTTGTGGAAGATCAACTATTTCCAATATTTCTGCAATGTCTGCAGGATGCAAAGGATTAATAGCTTCAACTATATAGCTATTGTCTTCACTTTCAAGTGCTGAAATGAGATTGTTTATAAATTCTTTAGTTAATTCAAATTGCATTCAAAAAAGTATGAAATATAATCTACGCGAAAATATGAATTATTAACTGGATTTTAGCTAGTTAATTTTGGATTCTATCATCTTTGTGATTTCTATAAAGTTTTCAATCGAAAGTTCTTCTGGTCTTTTAGTTAGTAAAACATGGTCAATTTTTTTATCTCCCAATAAAGATTTAAGTGAATTTCTAGCCATTTTCCTTCGTTGATTAAAAATAGCTTTAACAACTTTGAAAAATAATTTTTCGTCACATTCTAGCTCAATTGTATTATTTCTAGTGATTTTAATTACACCAGATTTTACTTTTGGTGGCGGATTAAAAACTTCCTCATTTACGGTAAATAAATATTCTACATTGTAAAATGCTTGAATTAAGACAGATAAAATGCCATATTTCTTAGTCCCTGGTCCCGAGCAAACCCTTTCAGCAACTTCTTTCTGAAACATCCCCACCATTTCATCTATTATAGTTCTGTTTTCATAGATTTTGAAAAGTATTTGAGAAGATATGTTATAAGGGAAATTTCCAGTGACAGAATAGTTCCCTTTAAATATTTTAGTCCAATCAGTTTTTAAAACATCTTCATTATGAACTTTCAAAGTTGGATATGCATTTTTTAAATAGGTTATTGACTCAGTGTCTAACTCGTAGGAAATTAAATCAATATTTTCATGGAAAAGAAACTTTGTCAAAGCACCTGTCCCAGGTCCAATTTCAAGCAAGTTAATTTTTTTAGACTTTGAAATAGCTTCTGATATTCGCTCGCTTATTTGTTCATCTATTAAAAAATGTTGTCCTAAGTATTTTTTTGGTTTTACATCCATTATTCAAAAGATTGCATTTCTATAAATTTTTTATAGAAGCTATTTTTAGCAACCAATTCTTTGTGACTCCCCATTTCTACAATCTTTCCATTATCTAAAACTATAATTTTGTCTGCATTTTGAATTGTTGATAGTCTGTGTGCAATTACCAAAGAGGTGCGATTTTTCATTAATCTGTTTAAAGCTTCTTGAACAGCTTTTTCAGATTTGGTGTCTAGGGAAGAAGTGGCTTCATCTAAAATAAGTATTTCGGGGTTTTTATAAATTGCTCTGGCTATGCTTAATCTTTGTTTTTCACCACCAGATAATTTGTTGCCAGCATCCCCAATAAACGTTTCGTATTTTTTATCAAGGTTTTGAATAAATTCATCTGCATTGGCCATTTTAGCAGATTCCAAGACTTGAGAGTTTTCTATTTCAACCCCAAAAGCAATATTATTTATTACCGTATCATTGAATAAAATAGAATCTTGTGTTACTACTCCCATTAAGTTTCTAAGCTGACTTAGATTAATTTTTTTTACGTTTATATTGTCAATATTTATACTTCCTTCAACAACGTCATAAAATCTTATTAATAAATCTGCAATTGTTGATTTACCTGCCCCAGAATGACCTACAATAGCCACCGTTTCTCCTTTTTTTATTTTAAATGAAATATTTTCTAAAACCTGTTCTTGGTTGTATTTAAAGGAAACGTTGTTAAAACTTATTTCTTTATTGAAATTAATTGGTTGTGGAGTTGCAGGACTATTTTTAATTAATTGGTCTTGTAATGTTATTTTTTCAATTCGTTCTAAAGCTGCGATTCCTTGAGATGAGTCATAAACAGCCTTAGAAATAGATTTGAATGGACTTATAAGTTGCGAAAATAAAATAAGATAACCAATAAAAACATCTGGTTGAATAAACTCATTCAGAACTAAATTCCCACCGTATAATAAGACGCCTGAAGTTGCCAAAACTCCCAAAAACTCACTTATTGGAGATGCCAAGTAAATTCTTCTGTTTATCCCGAGCATTAAGGAGTAAAGTGAATTACTTTTACTCTCAAATTTGTTATTCATAAAGGCCTGAGCATTAAAACTTTTTATAATTCTTAAACCAAATAAAGTTTCTTCAGTCAGGGATAAAATATCTCCCAAATTCTCTTGTCCTTTTTTGGATCTTTTCTTTAACCCATTACTAATTTTTGAAATAATTAGTCCTGCAATAGGCAAGAATAATACAATGAAAAAAGTCAATTTAAAACTTATAATAAAAAGAGTAGCAAAATAGCCAATAACATAAAATGGATCTTTAAAAATTGCGTTAGTAGTTGCTTTTATTGCAAGTTCAGTCTCTTTTAAATCTGCAGAAAATGTCGATAATAAATTCCCTTTTCTTTCATCGGAAAAGAAAGACATAGGTAAAACTAGTATTTTTTGATACATTTTTTCTCTTAATTTTTTAACTGAACTTTGAACTAAATCTGAGAGAAAAAAAGTGCTTAAGAATGTAAACATGTTTTTCAAAAAAACCATTATTACTAAAAATATACAGATTAAAATAAGAGTAGAATATCTTCCTTCGCTTATTGCATGTTTGGCTAAGTAATAATTGACAAAGCTTAATACTCCATCTTTTGTCCATGTGAAATCGCTATTGTAGGAGCTAATTGTTTTTTCAAAAACAGCAGTAGAAGAATTGAATATAATTCTTAATAATGGGATAATCATAGCAAAGGAAAAGATGGAAAATACCATTCCTAAAATATTAAACCCTAAGTTCAAAAAAAGGGTTCTTTTGAATTGCAAGGTTATTTTAGCTATTCTAATTAAGTTTTTCATCTTTAATTATCTTTTGCAAAGTTAATATACTTCCTTAATTGTTATTATCAACTATCAATATTCCTAACTATTGTGTTAAAGTGATCTCTTTTTCTAAATTTGCATCCTTAATGAGTGTAAGACAAGAAAAAATAGCTAGTGTAATTAAAAAGGAGCTTGGAACCTATTTTCAGAGAAATGCAACTTCTGTTGGTAAAGGGGCAATGGTTACCGTTACAACCGTAAGAATGAGTCCCGACTTATCTATTGCAAAAGTTTATATAAGCATTTTCGGAGGAAAAGATAACGATGACTCATTTGACCATATTTATACTCAATCAAATTCAATAAGATATGAGATAAGTAAATTGGTAAGAAATCAGTTAAGAAAAATGCCAGAATTGCATTTTTACAGAGATGATTCGTTGGATTACGCCCAAGAAATAGACAATTTATTGAAATGAAAAAGCTCTATAAATTTCTACTGAACACTCTTCCAAGGCCACTTTTAATAAGGCTAAGTTATTTATTCAAATTATTTGCACCATTGGCTTATTATGGAAATGAAGTACATTGTCCAGTCTGTGAGAGAGATTTCAGAAAATTCCTTTCCTATGGGTCCAATACAGCGCACAGAGAAAATGTTCTATGTCCTTACGATTTAACATTGGAAAGACATAGATTAATGTGGCTTTATTTGAAACAGAGTTCTTTTTTCAAAGAAGAAATTCAAAAAGTACTCCATGTTGCTCCAGAACAATGTTTTTATCCAATTTTTAAAAAGCAGAAGAATCTGAGTTATACTACTGCAGATATGGAATCTCCAATTGCTGATTTACATTTTGATTTGCATAATATTCCACTTGAAGATAATTTATATGACGTTATTTTTTGCAACCATGTTTTAGAGCATGTTCAAGACGATCATCAATGTATGAAGGAGTTGCTTAGAGTAATGAAACCTGGTGGATGGGGAATTTTTCAGGTTCCAATTGATTACAATAATAAAGTCACCTATGAAGACTCTTCTATTACAGATCCTAAAGAAAGAGAAATTCACTTTTGGCAAAAAGACCATGTTAGATTGTACGGCTTAGATTATCCAAAAAAGCTTGAAAAAGCGGGCTTCAAAGTGGATGTTTTTGATCCCAAAACTGCTCTTGGAGAGATTAATTATGAAAAATTAAGACTGAATTCTTCTGAACTCATTTTTATAGCTCGTAAATAATGTCTAATAAATCCTTTATTATTAATCAGCTTTCTGAACTAAATAAAGTTTCTAAAGAAATTGTTGAATTAACAAAAACCTATAATTTATTTTTATTTGAAGGAGAAATGGGAAGTGGGAAAACTACTCTTATTAGTTCTGTGGCATCTATTTTAGGAGTTAAAGATGCTAATTCTCCAACTTTCAGTATTATCAATACCTATTTTGGGGATAGTAGACATACTATCTACCATATAGACTGCTATAGAATTGAAGATGAAAATGAGGTAGAAAACATTGGTTTACTCGAAATAATTAACGATAAGAATTTGTGCTTTATTGAGTGGCCACAAAATATTTATAACTTTTTACCATCTAATTGCGTAAGGATAAATATAACAGTAGATAAAGGTCTACGAAAAATTAACATTAAGACATGAGTTTATCTGGAGATGCACTTAAATCATTAGCGCTTCAAGCTTCACTTTCTCCTCAAGAGGAAATGCTAGAAACTAGCCAGAAGAATCAAAATTTATATATTGGAATTCCTAAAGAAACAGAGTTACAAGAACAACGAGTTGCGTTAGTGCCTGAGTCAGTAAGTTTATTAGTTGCTAATGGCCACAGAGTTGTAGTTGAAACAGGCGCCGGCGAAAACGCTAATTTTTCGGATTCTGATTACAGTGAGTCTGGTGCTGAAATTATATACGACACTAAGCAAATATATAAGGCAGATATAATACTTAAGGTAAGCCCGCCTAACGACAACGAAATTGCTTTAATGAAGCACAAGCAAATACTTTTTTCTGCTTTACAGATTACAGCTCAGCCTGAAAATTCATTGAAAAAATTAATGGCTAAAAAAATTACGGCTATAGCTTGGGACTATATTGAAGACAAGAGTGGTTCTTTTCCTCTAGTCAGATCCATGGGGGAGATTGCTGGAACTTCTTCCTTTTTAATTGCAGCAGAGCTTATGAGTAATGCTAATAATGGTAAAGGGTTGATGATGGGAGGAGTAGCTGGAATAACCCCCCCAGAATTAGTAATAATTGGTGCTGGTACTGTTGGACAGTTTGCTGCTAGTGCAGCTTTGGCACTTGGAGTTTCTGTAAAAGTATTTGATAATTCTTTATTTAAATTAAGACGTCTTCAGAATGAAATTGGGCAAAAGGTTTTTACATCTGTTATTCAGCCTAAAGTCTTAGAAAAAGCGTTAATGAGATGTGATGTAGCTATTGGTGCACTGAGTGCTCCTCATGGAAGGACACCTTGTATAGTGAGTGAAGATGTTGTTAAGAAAATGAAATCAGGATCGGTTATAGTAGATGTAAGTATTGACAAAGGAGGTTGCTTTGAAACATCTAAAATTACTACCCACCAAAATCCAACATTTACTAAGCATGATGTTATTCATTATTGTGTTCCTAATATTGGTTCTAGAGTCTCAAGAACAGCAAGTTTTAGTTTAAGTAATATCTTTTCTCCATTGCTAATTGAAATTTCTGAGAGTGGAGGTTGTGAAAAATTAATTCAGTACTCCAAAGGGTTTAGGCACGGAGTATATATTTATAATGGCACATTGACCTCTTCTATATTAGGAAAGGCATTTAACATACCATATAAAAACTTGGATTTACTTATTTCAGCTCTTTAAAAGTAGACTTTAACTTACGTAAAGACTAGACTTTACAGCATCAACAATTCTTTTGACGCTTGGGAGAGCTTCATCAATTAAGACTTTAGAAAATGCAAAAGGTGTATCGGCTTGCATAACTCTCATTACAGGAGCGTCTAAGTAATCAAATGCATGTCTTTGTAGGTGGTAGGCAATTTCACCAGATATTGAGGCAAGTGGCCAGCTTTCTTCAACAACTACACACCTGTTGGTTTTCTTAACAGAATTAACAATTGCTTCATAATCAATTGGTCTTACAGATCTTAGGTCAATTACTTCGCAAGAAACACCATCCTTGGCAAGCTCTTCAGCTGCTTGATAAACAACTTTTAAAATTTTACCAAAAGAAACTATTGTTATGTGATCCCCTTTTCTTTTGATGTCTGCTTTCCCTATAGGTACTAAATATTCACCTTCAGGGATTTCCCCTTTATCACCATACATTTTTTCAGATTCCATTATAAGAACGGGATCATTGTCCCTAATTGCTGATTTTAAAAGACCTTTTGCATCGTATGGATTTGAAGGAGTAACCACTTTAAGTCCTGGAACATGGGCATAAAAAGACTCAAAGCTTTGCGAATGGGTTGCAGCTAATTGACCTGCTGGACCATTTCCACCTCTAAAAACTATTGGGCATGAATATTGTCCTCCACTCATTTGAAGAATCTTTGCTGCACTATTAATTATTTGATCTGAAGCAAGAAGTGCGAAATTCCAAGTCATAAATTCTACAATTGGTCTAAGACCATTCATGGCTGCTCCAACTGCAATTCCAGCAAATCCAAGTTCAGCAATTGGAGTATCGATTACTCTCTTAGCGCCAAACTCGTCCAACATTCCTTGGGAAACTTTATATGCTCCATTGTACTCAGCGACTTCTTCACCCATTAGAAAGACTGTTTCATCTTTTCTCATTTCCTCAACCATTGCCTCTCTAAGGGCCTCTCTATATTGAACTGTTCTCATACTGTAAATTTGGCCAAAAGTAAATCATAAATAAGACATTTTAAATTAAATTAATATTTTTTTAAAAAAATTATTTTAAAAACTCTTGTTTAGACAAATTTTATTGTGATTTAACATTATTATACAGTTGTATATAATTGTTCTAAATAGAATTATTTAACTTTGTTAAATAAATTTAAATAAACTTTTTTAAATGAAAATATTAGTATGTATTAGTAAAGTGCCAGATACTACAAGCAAAATAAATTTTGTAGATAACAATACAAAATTTGATGAAAATGGAGTACAGTACATTGTAAATCCTTACGACGAGTGGTATGCTCTCGTTAGGGCTTTAGAATTAGTAGAGGCTAGTGGCGGAACTGTTACCACAATAACGGTTGGAACATCTACTGACGACCCTACCATCCGAAAAGCACTGGCAATTGGAGCAAATGACGCTGTAAGAATTGATGCAGATCCAACAGATTCGTTCTTTGTTGCTAAACAAATCTTTGAATATGCAAAAAATGAAAATTTTGATATTGTAATGACAGGAAAAGAAACTATCAATTATAATGGGGCTCAAATTGGTGGAATGCTAGCAGAATTACTTGACATGCCTTTTATCTCTTTGGCAAATAAATTAGATGTTAATGGTGCTCAAGCAACTCTCGAAAGAGATGTTCAAGGGGGAATTGAGGTTGTTGAAGTTGATTTTCCATTTGTTTTAAGCGCATCAAAAGGAATGGCAGAACAAAGAATTCCTAATATGAGAGGAATTATGGCAGCTCGAACAAAGCCTTTAAATGTTATTCCACCAACCGATCATAACAAATTGACTTCAGTAGTTAAGTTTGAATTACCTGCCCCTAAGACTGGTTGTAAATATTTAGATCCGGAAAGCATGGATGAATTAGTAGAATTATTACACAATGAAACAAAAGTTATTTAATTATGTCAGTATTAGTATTTGTTGAAATTAAAAATAAATTAAGTAAGGCTGCCAAGGAAGCAATTACTTACGGAAAGAATTTAGGAGAAGTTAATGTAGTCACATGCGGAAATGCAAGTGACGAAGTTCTTTCAGAAATGGGAGATTATGGTGCTAAGAATATTTTAGTCTACAGAAAAATTAACGAACCAAATGACCAAGTTATTTCAAAACTTATTTTAAAAGCAGTGGAAAAGCTTAATGCAGAATTTATTCTTCTTTCTCAAGACCAAACAGGAAAATCTATTGGACCAAGGGTTGCTGCAAAATTAGAAGCAGGACATATTTCAGGAGCTATTTCCTTACCTGAAGTATCAGATGAGTTCACAGTAAAAACCAATGTCTATTCTGGAAAAGCAATTGCATACGTCTGTGTCCATTCTGATAAAAAAGTTATTTCTATACTTCCAAACTCGATTCAACCGGAAGAAAACAAAGTAGATGCATACATTTCAGAATTTGACGAGGATTTAGGAAATGGAAGAATTAAAACAGTGGATTTAAAACCATTAGGAGACGGTATTCCATTACCTGAAGCAGAATTAGTAGTTTCTGCTGGAAGAGGGTTGAAAGGTCCTGAGAACTGGGGAATAGTTGAAGATTTAGCACAATCATTAGGAGCTACCACAGCATGTTCTAGACCGGTTGCAGATATTGGATGGAGACCTCATCATGAACACGTTGGTCAAACAGGAGTTGCTATAAGACCGAATCTTTACATTGCAGCAGGTATTTCAGGAGCTATTCAACATTTAGCTGGTGTAAATGGAAGTAAGGTTATTGTTGTTATTAATACTGATCCCGAAGCACCATTTTTTAAGGCTGCAGATTACGGTGTAGTTGGTGATGCGTTTGAAGTGTTGCCAAAATTAACTGCTGCAATCAACAATTTTAAAGCTTCACAAAGATAAATCCTTAATATTTAGTTATCTTTATATTAAACCCAAAAATGTAGGTTTATATTTATGTTACTATGGAGAAAATCAAGTTAGATATTGCTGGATTGTCCTACAGTCAAACTCAGTCTGGAGCTTATGCTTTGGTTCTTTCCGAAGTTATTGGAAAAAGAAGATTACCAATTATTATTGGTGGATTTGAAGCTCAAGCTATAGCAATTGAGTTAGAAAAAATGACACCAAGTAGACCTTTAACTCATGATTTGTTTAAAAATTTTTCCGATCATTTTAATATAAACTTAGTAGAAGTAATTATTTACAATTTAGTGGAAGGAATTTTTTTCGCAAAACTAATTTGTGAGCAAGAAGGAAAAGAAGTTGAAATTGATTCTAGAACTTCGGATGCTATTGCTTTAGCTGTTAGATTTGAATGTCCTATTTATACTTTTGAATTTGTCTTAAGTTCTGCGGGTATTATTTTAGATGACGATGATGCGGAAGACTTGGAGGATATTAATTCTGAGATAAACTTAGAGGAAATCACTAAAAACCCTACTGAAAGAATGAGTCTTAAAGAACTCAAAAAGCATCTAAAAAAATCAATAGACAATGAAGATTACGAAGCAGCTTCAAGATTTAGAGATGAAATTAACAAAAGAAAAGAAAACTAAAACTTTCAGAATACTAATCTTTTACTTGACTTTAAACCTTTTACTTACAGGTTGCTCAAACTCAATTGAAAATAAATTAATAGGTTTTTGGCAAATTGATTATATAGAATACAAGGACCAAAAAATCTCAACTGTCCCAGTTGATGAAAAGTATACCATGAAATTGATGAAAGAAAACAATAAAAAACAGTTTTCTATAGATGGTGTGAAAGGGTCTTGGTTACTTGATGATTCTCTATTATTATTTGAAAATATTCCAGAATCAAAAACTTATATTGATTCTATGTTTGTTGTCAATGACATGAATGGAAATTCTACTATTGTTCTTCAAAATGGAGGTCAAAAAATTGCTACAATTAAAGATGGATTAGTTATTCCAGAGAAAGTAAAGTATAAAATGAAAGTTATTTCTGTTAACTTAGATCAACTAATTCTTCAAATTGATGGAGATTTTCACACCTACAATAAAATAAATTAATATTTTGGACATTTCATTTGTTTCTATTTTTAGAGGTATAATTGGCATTGCAGTTGTTATTTTAATAGCCTTTTTATTTAGTGAAAAAAAGTCGAAAATACCCTGGAAAATTGTAGGTATTGGTCTTTTATTTCAAATAGTCTTAGCATTTTTAATTTTAAATCCATTTGGGGTTTCTTTTCTTGAATATTTTAGATTAGGTTTTCAACTCTTAGGAAAGATGTTTGTTGCTATTCTTGATTTTAGCAAAGCTGGAGCTGATTTTCTTTTCGGATCTTTTTTAGACACAGAAAAACATGGGTTTCTCTTCGCGTTTCAAGTATTACCTACCATTATCTTTTTTTCAGCACTAACGAGTTTGTTGTTTTATTTGGGTGTAATCCAAAAAATAGTATATTATTTTGCTTTGATAATGACCAAAGTTTTGAATCTTTCAGGTGCTGAAAGTCTTTCAGTTGCTGGAAATATTTTTTTAGGACAAACAGAATCTCCACTAATGATTAAAGCTTATTTAGCAAAAATGTCAAGATCTGAATTGCTTTTGGTGATGACTGGCGGAATGGCAACCTTGGCTGGAGGAGTTCTTGCAGCCTACATTGCTTTTTTAGGAGGAGACGATCCTATTGAAAGATTAATATTTGCCAAGCATTTATTGGCAGCCTCTTTTATGGCTGCTCCTGGAGCTGTAATAATATCTAAAATTCTGATTCCTCAAACCCAAGAAATTGATTCAAATGTTGAGGTTTCTAAAGAGAAAATAGGTAGTAATGTTTTAGATGCTATTTCTAATGGAACCGTGGAAGGACTAAAACTAGCTGTTAATGTCGCATCCATGCTTTTAGTCTTTATAGCTTTTCTTGCAATGGGTAATTTTATACTTTTAAAAATAGGATCATTTACAGGATTAAATTCTCTTATTTATGATTTTAGTAATGGTCAATTTTCTGAGCTTTCACTTCAAGTTATATTGGGCTATATTTTTGCTCCTTTAATGTGGCTCTTGGGAGTTTGTAGTGAGGATATTACTATTGTCGGAAGATTAATTGGCGAAAAATTAATAATGACTGAGTTTATTGGATATATAAGCCTTGGAGATTTAAAATCTGCAGGATCTTTTACTCAAGAGAAATCCATAACAATGGCAACTTACATGCTATGTGGTTTTGCTAATTTTGCTTCAATTGGTATCCAAATTGGAGGAATTGGGTCTCTAGCTCCTAGCAAAAGAAAGCTTCTTTCCGAATTAGGAATGAAGGCTTTATTGGCAGGTACATTGGCGTCTCTTTTATCTGCTACAATCGTTGGGATGACTTATTAACTTTTCGTTGATAAGTTTTTAAATCATTTCTTATTTTTTGAATAAATACATTCTATTTTTAGAGCATAAAATTTTTATGAAACAATACCATAAATTATTATCTCATATTCTTGAAAAGGGTGTTCAAAAAGGAGATAGAACTGGAACTGGAACCTTAAGTACATTTGGATATCAAATGAGATTTGATCTTTCAGATGGCTTTCCACTATTAACCACAAAAAAACTCCATCTAAAATCTATAATTCACGAATTACTTTGGTTTATTAAGGGGGAAACAAACACCAAATATTTAAAAGAAAATAATGTTAAAATATGGGACGCATGGTCTGATGAAAATGGAGATTTAGGCCCGGTTTATGGGCATCAGTGGAGAAATTGGAACTCCGACGGAGTCGATCAAATTAGTATTTTAATTGATCAAATTAAAAATAACCCAAATAGCAGAAGAATGATTGTTTCTGCATGGAATCCAAGTGTTCTTCCAGATAATTCTGAGAGTTTCTCTAAAAATGTTGCCAATGGGAAAGCTGCTTTGCCGCCTTGTCATGCTTTTTTTCAATTTTATGTATCAGAAGGAAAATTATCTTGTCAATTGTACCAAAGAAGTGCCGATACTTTTCTTGGAGTTCCATTTAACATAGCGTCTTACGCTTTATTTACCATGATGATTGCTCAAGTAACTAATTTAGAGGTTGGAGATTTCATTCACACATTTGGTGATGTTCACTTGTATAATAATCATCTGGAACAAGCAAAAGAACAATTATCCAGAAATTTTCGCAGTCTTCCTACAATGAAGATTAATCCGGAAATAACAAATATTAACGACTTTAGGTATGAAGATTTTGAATTAATCAATTACGATCCACATCCACATATAAAAGCAGCTGTTTCCGTATGATTATTTCTATAATAGTGGCTATCAGCAAAAATCAAGTTATTGGAAAAAATAATCAATTAATTTGGCACCTCCCAAAAGACATGAAATTTTTCATGGATACAACTATGGATACTGTAGTAATAATGGGAAGAAAGAATTATGAAAGTATTCCAAAAAAATATAGACCATTAAAAAACAGAAAAAATATTATTATTACTAGAAATAAAGGCTATAAAGCACAGGGTTGTACGATAGTCAATAGTATCGATGAAAGTTTAAAAGTTATAAATAATATTGAAAACAAGGAGATTTTTGTAATAGGAGGTGGGGAAATTTATAAAAAATTCTTAGAAAAAGGATTGATAGATAGAATGTATATAACCCATATTGACCAATATTTTGATGGGGATACTTTTTTCCCAGAAGTTAATTATGAATCTTGGAAATCCTCTGAAATTCTTGAACATAGCAAAGATGAGGTAAATCCTCATGACTTTAAAATAATGGTTTACGATAAACTAAATTAGGCTACCTTAAGTTTGCTAATCTTTGATTTTGAAAACTGTTTTTCAGCATAGGACAAATCAATAACCAATTCCTTTATTTTTTGATCTGGAGCGTTAAACATGGAATCTGTTAAAATAGCTTCACATATGGATCTTAGCCCTCTAGCACCTAAATTCAAAAGCATTGCTTTTTGAACAATAAAATCTAAAACTTCTTTTTTTATAATTAGATTTATTTCGTCCATCTCAAATAATTTGACATACTGTTTGGTAAGTGCATTTTTTGGTTCTGTTAAAATACTCAATAAAGTTTCTTCGCTTAGCGGATGGAGATAGGTAAGAACAGGAAATCTACCAATAAGTTCTGGAATTAACCCATATTTTTTTACATCAAGCTGGTTTACATTTGATAGCATTTTTTCGTCATTAAAATCTGCATCAGATAATGTGTTAAATCCAATAGACTGACTTTTCACTCTTCTTTCAATTATTTTAGAAATTCCATCAAAAGCTCCCCCGCATATAAAAAGTATGTTTTTGGTGTCAATTTGAATCATTTTTTGTTCAGGATGCTTTCTGCCCCCTTGTGGTGGAACATTTACTATTGCACCTTCTAAAAGCTTAAGCATTGCTTGTTGAACACCTTCCCCAGAAACGTCTCTTGTAATCGATGGATTGTCACTTTTTCTGGCAACCTTGTCAATTTCATCTATAAAAACTATGCCTCTTTCAGCTGCTTGAACATTGTAATCTGCAGCTTGAAGTAATCTTGAAAGAATGCTCTCAACATCTTCACCAACATAGCCTGCTTCAGTAAGAACTGTTGCATCTGCAATACAAAAAGGTACTTTTAAAAGATTAGCAATGGTTTTCGCAAGTAATGTCTTTCCAGTTCCAGTTTCTCCAACCATAATGATATTGGATTTTTCTATCTCAATATTGTCATTGGTCTTATTTTTTTGGGTTAGTCTTTTGTAGTGATTGTAAACAGCAACTGACAATACTTTCTTAGCCTCATCTTGCCCAATGACATGCAGTCCTAAATTTTCTACAATTTCTTTTGGTGTAAGAAGTTTAAGAGTGTTTTCAATTTCATTTTTGGATTTTACTCCACCTTCTTCTTTAACTATTAAATGAGCTTGAGTAATACAAGAATCACAAATGTGACCGGTAATACCAGCAATAAGCACATTTACTTCTTTCTTCTCTCTTCCACAAAATGAGCATCTTATACTATCTTCTGAAGTTTTTGACATAGTTTATTTTCTAGTTAATACTTCATCAATCATTCCATAATCTTTTGCTTCTTGAGATGTCATCCAGTAATCTCTATCACTATCTTTCCAAACAGATTCGTAGTCTTTTTTAGTATGGTGAGAAATAATATCGTAAAGTTCTTTCTTTAATTTTTGTATTTCTCTAGCTGTAATTTCTATGTCTGAAGCTTGACCTTGTGCACCTCCTAGCGGTTGGTGAATCATTACTCTGGAGTGTTTCAGCCCAGTTCTTTTTCCATCTTCGCCAGCACATAGTAATACTGCCCCCATGGACGCAGCCATACCTATACAAATAGTAGAAACATCTGGTTTTATATATTGCATGGTATCGTAGATGCCAAGCCCTGCATAAACTGAACCACCTGGTGAATTTATGTATATTTGAATATCTCTTTTAGAGTCAATGGACTCTAAAAACAGCAACTGGGCTGTAATAATATTTGCCACATAATCGTCTATAGCAGTTCCTAGAAATATAATTCTATCCATCATTAATCTTGAAAAAACATCCATTACCGCAATATTCATTTGTCTTTCTTCAATAATATTTGGAGTCATTCCAACGGGTACATTTGGCAATATCGAACTATAACTATCCAATGTAGAACTGGATATTCCCATATGTTTTGTGGCATATTTTCTAAACTCTTCACTACTGTTGTTCATAATATTTATCTTTTTTTAAAGTTAGGAATTTATTGAGTTAGCTCTGCAACCTTTTTAGTAAAATCTTCATGAGCAATAAACTTATCGTTAATTTTCAAAGTATTTTTTAGATATTCCATTACTTTTTTATCGTAAATCATATCGTTGATTTTTCTTGCTTCATCGTTATTTGAAAGAACTTTTTGTGCTGTCTTTTTTAACTCATCTTCTTCGGGGATCATCATTCCATATTGAACGTATTGGTTGCCCATTAACTCCATTGTGAAATTCAATAATTCCTCCCCATCTACTTTTAATTCTTGATCTTTAATAATGAAATTTTCAATTAATTGCCATTTTAGACCTTCAGCATATCTATCATATTCCTTTTCGATATCCTCTTTTTTTGCCTCTTTATTTGAAGAGAGTATCCATTTTTTTAAAAAATTGTCAGGTAATTTAATTTTTAGTTTTTTTATGAGGTTTGTAGAGATTTCATCTTTTAAAAGTCTATCTATATCTGCAACAAACATTTTATTTAAATCTTCATTGACTTTAGCTCTAAACTCTTCTTCATTCTTTGCCTCTCCAGCACCATATATCTTATCAAAAAGTACTACATCAATATTTGCAGGCTCTAAAGTTTTAACTTCGTTAACAGTCATTAAAACATCATTTATATAATGTTTTGCTTTTTCTTTATCAATTCCTAGCATTGCGGCCATGTCTGCCTCTCCTCTAGAAATTTTCTTAGGATCTAGTTGAAAAGTGTCTGTAGGCTTACAACCAGTAAGTTTTCTCTTTGATTTTTTATCTGTGATGAATTCCAACGAAACCGTAGAACTTTGATTAAACCCTTCAACAACTACGTTTCCGCTCTGGTCCAATTCTTTGAAATTAGCCATAATCATATCTCTTTCACCAGCTTTTTCTACACTAGTAAGTTTTCCGTATCTTCTTGCAAAGTCATCTACCTGTTTGTCAATTAGTGCTTCATTAATTTTTGGTTGGTATTTTGTATACTTTAATCTTCCTGGTAAATCAGGTAATATTTCTGGAGCTAGTCCCAATTCGTATTTAAATTCAAAGTCAGAAGGTTGGCTCCAGTCTATTTTTAATTTTTCGTCTTCAATTGGAAGAGGGTTCCCTAAAATATTAAGCTTATTTTCTGTTATGTAATCGTAAATTGACTTGTTAAGTATTTTATCAATTTCTTCTGCTAAAATGGAAGGCCCATATTTTTTCTTGATTACACTTGTAGGAACGTGCCCTTTTCTAAAACCTGGAAGTTGCATTTGTTTCCTATGATTTTTCAATGAAGACTCGTAAGAAGTTTTATAATCCTCGTTCGAAATTTTTACAGTAAGAACAGCATTTAGGGCATCAATTTTATTTACGCTAACATCCATGTTTTTTATTTAATGTAAAAATGGCATAAAGCTTTCTCTATGCCATTAGGTTATTTAGTACGGGTGAAGGGAGTCGAACCCCCACGCCTTGCGGCACTAGATCCTAAGTCTAGCATGTCTACCAATTCCATCACACCCGCATTTATTGTAATACTTTTGAAAAAGCAGTTTGCAAATTTATTCAATTTTATCAAATAGAAAAGCTCAAAAATAATTTTCTGCTACCTTTATAGTTATATTTTTGCAAATAATATGTTATCAATTGATCTTTCAGAAATAGGAGTGCCAAAAGCTCATCATTATTTATTAAGCGCAGTAGGTCCAAGGCCTATTTGTTTTGCAAGTACAATAGATGAAAAAGGAAGACCAAATCTAGCTCCCTTTTCTTTTTTCAATGTATTTAGTTCCAACCCACCAATTGCTGTTTTTTCACCTTCTCGTAGCGGAAGAACAGGCCAACATAAAGATACCTTTAACAATGTTCAGAAGGTAAAACAAGTTGTCATTAACTTAGTTAACTATAAAATGGTGGAACAAATGTCTCTAGCAAGTTCCCCTTACTCACCTGAAACAGATGAATTTGTTAAAAGTGGCTTAACTCCTTTAAAGTCAGAACTAATTAAACCATTTAGAGTAAAAGAAGCTCCAGTTCAAATGGAATGTGAAGTAATTGAGATAAAAGAATTGGGCCAGAGTGGGGGAGCGGGAAATTTAGTTATTTGCAAAATTTTAAAGATGCATATTGCTGAAGAATTATTAAATGATAAAAAAATGATAGATCAAGAAAAAATTGATCTTGTTGCAAGAATGGGCGGTGATTGGTATTGTAGAACCGATAGTAACTCCATGTTTGAAATTAAAAAACCTATAAGTACGAAAGGTATCGGGTTTGATCAGATTCCAAAAGAGATATTAAATAGCACTATTCTCTCTGGTAATGATTTAGGTAAACTTGGAGGAATTGAAGCTTTGCCGGATGAAACCGATGTTAACGAGTTTAGATTAATTGAGCTTAGTGAACTTTTTTTAGAATTTGAAGACAATGCAAAAGCATTGGAAATTGCATTACACAAAAAAGCCAAATATTTTTTAGGCAAAAATCAATTGGAAGCAGCATGGAAAACGCTACTTTCGTTTAATAATTAAATAGAACAATGGAACTTAAATTAAATGGTAAAGTAAAGTTAATTTTAGATTTACAATCTTGGGACTCAGGCTTTACAAAAAGAGAATTTGTAATTACTACCAATGAACAATATCCTCAAGATGTAAAATTGGAATGTATTAAAGATAAAACAAGCCTTTTAGATGGTTTAGCTGAGGGCGATGAAGTAGAAGTATCTTTTAACGTAAGGGGAAATGAATACAATGGTAAATATTATGTTAATTTACAAGCTTGGAGACTAAATAAAAGCTCTAGCGAATCTGCAGCAAGTGAACAAGCTCCATCCGAACCAGATTTTGAACCAGTTGGTGACGACGACGATGATTTACCATTTTAATTAAAGCTTAAAATGTCCCTCATTGAAAAATATATTAAAGGGATAAGGTTTTTATTACCATCTCCATTTTCAATAGCTTTATTATTAACTCTTTTTGCCATCTTTTTGGCCTTGATATGGCCTAATCATACCATGTCAGAAAATCAAAATTGGTTAGATAAATTTACAGATATTCTAAATTCATGGAATAATGGTCTTTGGAATGTAAAGGGCCTAGCATTTGCTATTCAAATGATGTTGATGCTATTATTGGGTCACGTGTTGGCCTTAAGTAAGCCTGTTGATTCAGCAATTAACCAACTACTTCCATTTTGTAGTAACAATGCTAGAAGTGCATTAATCATCACATTTTTCACTTTGATTGTAAGCTGGTTTAATTGGGGTTTAGGACTGGTTTTTGGCGCTGTTTTTTGTAAAAAAATAATGGATTATGCTGCTAAATCTTCTATTGGTCTGAATCATGGTTTAATTGGGGCTTGTGGTTATTCAGGATTAATGATATGGCATGGTGGAATTTCAGGTTCTTCCTTGGTTAAAATAGCTGAAAGAGGACACTTAATAGATTTAGCTCCTGAAAGTGTAAAAAGTAATGTTCCAGAGCTAATAGATTTTTCTAAGACCGTATTTTCTAATATGAACATTGCTGTAACATTTTCTTTGTTAGTTGCTTTGCCAATCACCATGTATGTTTTAGGAAAAAAAACTAAAGTAGTAGTTCCCAAAGTGAAGATATTAACAGAGAAAAACCATCTAAAAAGCACTTTAATTGGTCTTGAAAAATTTGACCATTCAAAATTTGTAGGCTTGGTTGTTGGGTTTTTTATACTATTATTTTGTGGTTATTTGGCAATTAGTCATTCATATACAAGCTCTTTTCAGTTTATTAACCCTAATTATTTGAATTTAACCTTACTAGGTTTAGCGCTAGTTTTTCATGGAAAGATTTATGCTTTTTTAAAAGCAATTGAAAAAGCTATTGGCGGAACTGCTGGTATACTCATTCAATTTCCTCTTTATTTTGGCATTATGGGTATAGTAAGCGAAACAGGAATTATAAGTGATTTAGCAGCTTTTTTTCGAAATATTTCAACAAATTATACCTATCCAATATTTACTTTTATAAGTGCAGGAATGGTGAACTTTTTTGTCCCAAGTGGAGGCGGTCAGTGGTATGTTCAAGGACCTTTAATTATTCAATCTGCAATTGAGATGGAAATTCCATTAAACAAAAGCATTATGGCCATGGCTTACGGAGATCAATTAACTAATATGATGCAACCTTTTTGGGCGCTTCCGCTATTGGGTATTACAGGGTTAAAAGCAAAAGATATTCTTCCTTACACTCTAATATTGATGGTAGTTGGATTTATCATTTTCACTTTAGGGTTACTGATTTTCTAGCTTAAAAACGAAAATTTGACTTTAGAATTTTAAGAACAAATGCAGCAACACAAGTCATTCCAATCTGAAAGATTGATAATTAGACCAACTTTAGAACAAGACGCAGAATTGATTTATCAATTAATGAACTCTCCAAAATTCATCAAATATGTAGGAGATAGACAGCTTTATTCTGTGAAGGATGCAGAAAAATATATTCATGATAAAATGCTCCCTCAGTTACATTCTCTTGGATATTCTAATTATTCTTTAATAAATAAGAAAAATGGTGCTAAAATTGGTATTTGTGGACTCTACGACAGAGAAGGACTAGATGGGATTGATATTGGATTTGGTATTTTACCAGAATATGAAGGCTTAGGATATGCTTTTGAGTCCTCATCAAGAATAATAAAAGCTGGATTTGAAGAATTAGAAATTTCAGAAATTAAAGCAATTACGAATAAAGAAAATATTTCTTCTCAATGTTTATTGGTCAAATTAGGGTTTAATCTTAAAGGAACGATAATGCTAGCAAACGAAAATGATGAATTACTTTTGTACAAAATTGAAAAATAAAATCTCCTATGTTTATACAATAAAAGTTACATGACTCTTACCATTAGTTAAAAATTAGAGAATGATTTTACTTTTATCCTCTGAATCAAAATAATTTTTCATACTTTCAAAAAAAACATAAATAATGTTTAAATTAAACCAACTTATCACCTTTAGTTTCTTATTACTTACAAGTGTTTTCACTTCACAAGAGACATTTTCATCTTCTGGGTTTAATTCAAATGGCAGTTCAGGAATAATAACCTACACCGTGGGTCAAGTTGCAATCGACTTTAATACTGGAAATAATGGATCATTAATTCAGGGTGTTCAGCAGCCTTATGAAATATTTTCAACACTTGGAAATGATATTTTTTACATTAATTTAAACTTAATAGCCTATCCTAATCCAACTACTGACCAATTAGTTTTAAGTATTGAAAATTTTAATGGCAAAAAATTCTACTATCAATTATTTAATATGAAAGGAAAATCACTTTTGTATGACAAATGTGTAGACAACAAAACATATATAAATTTTAATCGATTTCCATCCAATACTTATTTGTTAAGTATAGTTGAAAACAAAACAGTTATTAAAACTTTTAGAATAATTAAAAACTAACATCCTATGAAGAATATTTACACATTAATACCAGCTTTATTATTTAATATATTATGCTTTGGACAAACCCCTGAAAAAATGACTTTTCAAGCTGTTATTAGGGATGCTTCAAATGCTTTATTAAGTAATCAGAATATAGGTATGCAAATAAGTATTTTACAAGGATCTATCAATGGAAATTCAATATATACTGAAACTCATAACCCAGTATCTAATAACAATGGTCTTGTCAATTTAGAAATTGGAGCTGGAACTGTAGCTTCTGGAAATTTTAGTACCATAAGTTGGAGTAACGGACCTTTTTTCATTAAGACAGAAACCGATCCTAACGGTGGGAGTTCTTATTCTATAATTGGAACAAGTCAATTAATGAGTGTTCCATTTGCCTTGCATGCAAAAGTTGCTGAAAGTGTAGTAACTCCTACATATACTATTGGATCTTGGCCAGAACTTGGAGGGTATGTTTTCTGGCTATCAGCAGATGGTAAACACGGACTAGTTTCCGAAACTCAAGATCAAGGTCTAGCAACTTGGTACTTCGCCAAAGATGTAATTTCTGATCCATTAAATCATTCGGTCGATGGGCAGAAATTTAGAGATTGGAGAATGCCAACCAAGCATGAATTAAATGAAATGTATTCTGTAAGTTCAGCAATTGGATCATTTGGAACAAAAACTTATTGGTCGTCTATTCGAAGCGGTAGTACAACTGCATGGAGACAAAATTTCATGTCAGGACTTCAATTTAATAGCACTGCTTAAACAATAAGTGATTTTTTCTTTGTTCGTTCTGTTAGAGAATTTTAATTTATGAAGGATTAATTATCTATTCAAAACCTAAAACTTTTAGTAAAGAATCATCAATTAAATTGAATAATCTTTATATTAATTAAATCTTCTAGATAATTAATGTGAATAATTCAGAGCTTTCAAAAATAATAGAATCCAACTTTCAAAATATTGATAAAGAAACAATTGATAATATTATTAAACTTTCTTCCTTTATAAAACTTAATAAAGGAAAAGAGCTGATTTCTGAAGGAAAAAGACACCATTATTTTTATTTAATTGTGAAAGGTGGTGTTAAGTCCTATTATGCCAAAGAATCTAAAGAAGTTTGTACCTGGTTTGCATTTGAAAACGAAATTATAGGTACAACATCAACTCTTCAAGGGCTACCATCTAATGAGTCTATTCAATTTTTAGAAGACTCTATACTAATTAGGTTTAACACTCAAAAAATGAAAGAACTGACTCAAACAAATTTAAAAATGAGTCAATTACTAAACAATCTTTGGGCTGAACATGCATTATTTTTAGAAGCAAAACTTTATTTATTGCAGTTTACTAATAGCCAAGAAAGATTGAATGCTTTGATAAAATACAATTCAGAAATATTACAAAGGGTTTCATTAAAAGATATTGCTTCATTTCTTGGTGTTAGTAGAGAAACACTTAGCAGAATAAGAGCTAAGAAATAGCTTTGTGACATTTGTCACAATAATTATTCTTTGTCAAACCTTACATTTGAAATCGAATTTTCCCAAAACAAGAGTTATGAAAAAAAATAAAATTTTAAATAGGTTTTACTTATTAGTAATTACTCTGTGTTGTTTTACGAGTTGCTTAAAATGGGCTGCTAGAGCTGATAAGAAATTACCAGATGAAACAGCGCTTCTTAAAACTTACCATTATTCAGGAAAGGTAATTATTATTGGAGCAGGAGCATCAGGTCTCGCTGCTGCTAAAGTACTAGAAAAAAATAATGTTGATTATAAAGTTCTTGAAGCCACCAATCGCTATGGAGGAAGGTTGAAAAAAGATACCATCTTAGCAGATTTTCCAATAGATATTGGTGCAGAATGGTTACATAGCGCTCCAATTACCTTGAACAAGTTAAAGGGGAAATATGGAGATGAAATTGATGAAGAACTTATTCCTTATCATCTAGACTGCACTGCTATTTGGAATGGAACAGAATACAAAGTCAATTCAAGTTGGCAAAATGACTTTAGGTATAATTTTTTGCCAGAATCTAAATTTAAAAATACAACTTGGTACGATTTTGTCAATGAAAATATTGCTAAAACAGTATTGCAAAATATTCATTACAATTCGCCAGTGGTTTCCATAGATTATTCTAATAATAAAGTTTCAGTTATTACAACTGATGGAACAACTTATGAAGCTGATCGTATATTGGTGACAGTACCTATTGGAGTCCTAAAATCTGAAAAAATATCATTTATACCCGAGATAAAACAGGAAAGAAAGGACGCCATTGATGAAATCACTTTTCATCCCGGTTTTAAAGTTGTTATGAAATTTTCAGACAAATTTTACCCAGATGCTATTGAATGTGAGGTAGATAATGGAGAAAAAGGCTATTATGACATTGCTTTTGGAAAAGAAACACAAGATAATATACTAGGATTCCTATGTACTGGAGATGAAACACAAAAATACTATGACCTTAATTCTAATGAACAAATTATCGATAGTTTGATCTCTGAATTAGATCAAATATTTGATGGAAAAGCTTCTGCAAATTATTCAGGAGAATATATACTAGAAAACTGGGGTCAATACGAATTTGCTTTAGGAACTTGGACTCAGGCATTTCAAGAAAAAAAATCCAATCTTAAAATATTGAATCAATCTTTAGATCAAAAAGTATATTTCGCTGGTGAAATAAATGACCCCTATAAACAAATGGGAGTTCCTGGTGCAATTTTATCTGGATATTATTCTATAGATAAATTGTTAACCGACCAATGATAAATTGTAGTATTACAATTACCTTATTTGTATTTTGTCTAAATAGCTAATAAATGAATGTTTGTTCAATTATATTTTACAAAGCTATGACTTTGACATTACATTGTTTACTACATTTGCAATTAATAAATAAACAATATGAGTAAATCTACTTTTTACACTTCCATAGGATATAAAGTACTGATGGCCCTTTCAGGATTATTTTTAATGTTTTTTTTGTTACAGCACTTAGTAATTAATTCCCTTTCTGTAATAAGTCCAGATGCATTTAATGAAGCTTCTCATTTTATGGGGACCAATCCATTGGTGCAGTTTTTATTGCAGCCAATATTAATCTTCGGAGTTGTATTTCATTTCATAATGGGTTTTTTTTTAGATTTAAGAAACAGAAAATCTAGAACCATAAGTTATGCTTACAACAAGCCTTCGGCAAATTCATCTTGGGTATCTAGAAATATGATAATTAGCGGATTAACAGTACTTGCTTTTCTTGGTATACATTTTGTAGACTTTTGGATTCCGGAAATTTCAACAAAATATATTTCTGGGGATATGTCTGGACTTTCCTCAAATGGAGAATTTAGATATTTTCATGAGTTACACGAAAAATTTTCTGCCTTACCTAGGGTAATAGCATATATTGTAGCTTTTGTATTCTTATCTCTTCATTTATTACATGGATTCCAGTCGTCTTTTCAAAGTGTAGGAATTTCTACTAGCAAAACAAGATTAGCCTTCTATAAATTTGGAAATATTTTTGCTTTGATTGTTCCAATTGGCTTTATATTAATAGCATTGTTTCATTTTATAACCCAACATTAACAAATATGGCAACATTAAATTCTGGCGTACCACAAGGGGATTTGAAGGACAAATGGACTCAGTACAAAGACTCTATTGACTTAGTAAACCCTGCCAATAAAAGAAATATAGATGTTATAGTAGTTGGAACTGGCCTTGCTGGAGGATCTGCATCTGCAACGCTTGCGGAACTTGGATATAATGTTAAAACATTTTGTTATCAAGATAGTCCAAGAAGAGCACATTCTATTGCTGCTCAAGGTGGAATAAATGCAGCAAAAAATTACCAAGGTGATGGAGATTCCACTTACAGACTTTTTTACGATACAGTTAAAGGTGGTGACTACAGATCTAGAGAAGCCAATGTATACAGATTAGCTGAAGTATCTACCAATATTATTGACCAGTGTGTCGCTCAGGGAGTCCCGTTTGCTAGAGATTATGGCGGACTTTTAGATAATAGATCTTTTGGTGGAGTTTTGGTTTCGAGAACCTTTTATGCAAAAGGCCAAACTGGACAACAACTTCTTTTAGGTGCTTACTCCGCGATGAATAGACAAATTGCAAGAGGTAAAATACAAATGCATAATCGTCACGAAATGCTGGACGTTGTGATTGTAGATGGAAAAGCCAGAGGAATTATTGCTAGAAATTTAATAACAGGAGAGATAGAAAGACACTCCGCACATGCAGTTGTGATTGCTTCTGGTGGATATGGAAATGTATACTTTTTATCTACAAATGCAATGGGAAGTAATGCCACTGCAGCTTGGAAAATTCATAAAAAAGGGGCATTTTTTGCCAATCCATGCTATACTCAAATACACCCAACATGTATACCAAGATCTGGAGAATACCAGTCTAAACTAACTCTAATGTCAGAATCTTTACGAAATGATGGAAGAATCTGGGTTCCTAAAAGAATGGAAGATGTAGAAGCTTTAAGAGAAGGCACTTTAAAAGCTACTGAAATACCGGAAGAAAATAGAGATTATTATCTAGAGAGAAGATACCCTGCTTTCGGAAATTTAGTTCCAAGAGATGTTGCTTCTAGAGCTGCAAAAGAAAGATGTGATGCAGGTTATGGTGTAAACAAAACTGGAGAAGCTGTATACTTAGATTTTAGTTCTGCAATTACTAGATATGGAAAAGAACAAGTTCTTCTTCAGGGGGAAGATGCAAATGATCATAAGTTGATTAAAAAAATGGGTCAAGAAATTGTCAAATCTAAATATGGCAATTTATTTCAGATGTATGAAAAAATAGTCGACGAAAATCCATATGAAAATCCTATGATGATTTATCCTGCAGTTCATTACACTATGGGCGGAGTATGGGTAGATTACAACTTAATGACTACAGTTCCTGGTCTTTATGCAATTGGAGAAGCAAATTTTTCTGACCATGGATCTAATAGGCTTGGTGCTTCGGCTTTAATGCAGGGCTTGGCAGATGGATACTTTGTTTTACCTTATACTATTGGAGATTATTTATCAGATGATATTAGAACTGGGCCTATTTCTACAGAGTCTGCTGAGTTTAAAGAATCTGAAGAAAATGTCAAACAATTATTGACAAAATTAGTTGAAAACAAAGGAAAGCACTCTGTTGACTATTACCACAAAAAGTTGGGAAATATTATGTGGGATAAATGTGGAATGTCTAGGAACGAAACCGGATTAAATGAAGCTATTTCAGAAATTAAAGAGCTAAGAGCTGATTTTTGGAAAAACGTAATGGTTCCAGGTGGTTTAAATGAACTCAACAAAGAACTAGAAAAAGCAGGCAGAGTAGCTGATTTTCTCGAACTAGGAGAATTATTTGCTAAAGATGCACTCACTAGAAACGAATCTTGTGGGGGACATTTTAGAGAAGAATATGCTACCAAAGAAGGAGAAGCTAAAAGAGATGACAAGAAATTTAATTTCGTTTCTGCATGGGAATATAAAGGAGAACCATCAGAAGCTAAACTTCATAAAGAGAAATTAGAATTTGAAAACATTGAAGTTAAAGTAAGATCCTATAAATAATTAAAAATGAATTTAACCCTTAAAATCTGGAGACAAAAAAGTAACACTGATAAAGGATCCTTAGAAACTTATCCTATTAGTGATGTGTCAGAGGATATGTCTTTTTTAGAAATGCTAGACGTTTTAAACGAAGAACTAATAGAAAAGGCAATAGATCCTGTTGCATTTGACCATGACTGTAGAGAGGGAATATGTGGAATGTGTTCGCTTTATATAAATGGTGAAGCCCACGGACCAGATAGAAGAGTAACAACTTGTCAACTTCATATGCGAAAATTCAATGATGGAGACACTATATTTATTGAGCCTTTTAGAGCAACCGCGTTTCCGGTTGTAAAAGATTTAGTTGTAGATAGATCGGCATTTGATAGAATTCAACAAGCTGGTGGTTATGTTTCTGTTAATACATCTGGTAATACACAAGATGCGAATAGTATTCCTATACCTAAAGACGATGCTGACACCGCTTTTGATGCAGCTACATGTATAGGATGTGGAGCTTGTGTAGCTTCTTGTAAAAATTCATCGGCAATGCTTTTTGTTTCTGCAAAAGTCTCTCAATTTTCATTATTACCCCAAGGACAGGTAGAAGCCAAAGAAAGAGTTATAAATATGGTTAATAAGATGGATGAGGAGGGATTTGGAAATTGTACCAATACTGGTGCCTGTGAAGTGGAATGTCCTAAAGGAATTTCTCTAGATAATATCTCAAGAATGAATAGAGAATTTATTACCGCTAACGTTAAAAAGTAATTTTTGTAAATTTCAAACTATTAAAAAAGCCCAACATTAAATGCTGTGCTTTTTAATTTATTTCACTGATAGAAATTATTATCTCATAACAATAAACTTTCTTTTAATATTGTCACCAGCACTTAATAAATAAATACCTTCTGATAAAAGTTCTGTATTGATAGTTGTTAAATTTGATGTTATAAGGCCGGTTAAAACAACTTTTCCGCTATTATCAATAACTGAATAATTGGTTCCAATATATTTTAAATCTGACTTAATGTTTAAAACATTATTGGTTGGATTTGGATAAATGTCCATTTCAATATTTTCTATTTCAGTCGTAGAAACAGTACTAGTCAGTTCTAAATCGTCAAAATTAATTTGAAACATATCTGAAACTCCATGATGTCTTAAAGCAATATATCCTTCATTATACGTATATCCTGAGATAGCAAAAGATCTTTGTGCCCAATTAGGCCCACATGCATCCCCTCCAGAAGCGATAGTCTCAGTATAGTAATAGGGAGAATTTTCAAGAGACGATATATTATAATCATTTCCAAAATATATACTATAGTTTTCCTGACACCAATTAGCATCAGGCCCTCTTACTTTCCATGCTAAATTAGCATCAGAGACACCTGTCATATCAATAGGGCCAAATACTACCCAACAATCAGGGTTTAATGCACCTTGATTTTGAGTCCAAGAGTCTGATCCAGCATATGTATTACCAGTATTGTCTGCAGTATAATACCAATAATTACCTGGATTACCATTATTAGTATGCCATGGTGGACCAAAAGGCCAACAAGAGGTTGTTTCAAAATCATTAAAATATGGAATTGCATCAGGACAGTCTGCTGTTGTAGTCCATAAATCAGGACCATTGTTTCCACTGTCATACCAACTACCAGTATCACTAGCACAGATTGATCTTATTGTGAAATAATAGTCTGTAGCTATTGATAATCCAGTTATTGATGCTGGAAATGATGCAAAAGTGAAAGTTTGAACTCCTGCAGGAGCTGGTGTCCCCGGAGTAAAGGTACTTCCTTCATTGTATTGAATTTCGTAAGAAATTATAGTTGCGTCGTTAGTTCCTCCAAAATCTGCTGTTGTTCCAGTCATTGCCCAAGATGTTATTGTTGGGTTTGGACATTGGCTTATTACCACAGAGGAAATTAAAAGAAATAAAATAGTAATTTTTCTCATATTTTTAGGTTTTTATTTAAAATTAAAAAAAAATGGTAATAACCTAAGAAAATGTTAAGAAACTTTTTTTTAAATATTTAAAATAAAATATTGATTTGCAGTCGCTTAGTCAATTAACTGCGCTTCAATTATTTTTTCTACCATAGTTCTATTGTAATCAAAATCCCATTTTAAGATTTTATTTAAATAGTCATAATAAGCTATTGAGATAGGTTCTTTTTCTAAAAAGCCAACATCGAATTTTTTGGAATCTTTAAACAAGGTTACTTCTGCTTTTAAACCGTGTCTTTTTCGGGTTTCAGGAATGTCTAGAACATCAATAATAAAATGTTTAGAAATGTAATTTTTTTTGGAAAATTCAAACTTATATATTCCTTTGGAGTCTATAGTTTTCTTAAACTTATTTTTATTGGCTGTAAAACTTTCTATTTCCTCATTACCTTGTGATATAACAACCTTACAATTTTTAAGCTTCTTATTTCTATTTTCAATATGTGATAGTTCAATATTTAATTTAATTTTTAGCTGTCCTTGTGCTTTAATAACAAAAATTGTAAGAATTAGTAATAAAAGATTGGCTCTAAATAAACTCACGAGATTTAACTTGGTTTATAAAATTTAGAGATAATATATAATACCTCAAAATTTAAAACCATTTATTGAAATAATTTTAAAAAATATTACTTGCAACTTCTTTTACCGACTGCCCTTTACCCATTGTGTAGAAATGCAAAACTGGAACTCCAGCATCAATTAACTCTTTGGATTGTTCTATAGACCATTCTATCCCCACTTTCTTAATCTCTTCATTGGTCTTACATTTTTCTAATTCATTAGAAAATTCTTCAGGAAAATTTGTGTTAAAAAATTTTGGTATAAATGTTAAATGTCTTTGATTGGTTATTGGTTTTAGTCCTGGTATAATTGGAACTGTAATTCCAATTTCTCTACATTTTTTAACAAATGAGAAATACTTTTTATTGTCATAAAATAATTGAGTAACAATAAATTCAGCTCCAGCGTCAACTTTTGCTTTTAGATGCCTCAAATCACTGGCTAAATTCATCGCTTCAAAATGCTTTTCTGGGTAGCCAGCTGCACCTATACAAAAGTTAGAAGGACTATTTTTAGTCTCTTCGTAAAGATATTGACCATTATTCATTTCATCAATTTGCTGGATTAAATCAATAGCAAATTCATTTCCACCATCTACTGGAACAAAAGAAGATTCATTTTTCATAGGATCACCTCTTAAGGCAAGAATATTATCCACCCCTAAAAACTTTAGATCAATCAATGCACTTTCAGTATCTTCTTTATTAAAACCACCACATATTATATGGGGAATTGCATCTACCTTGTATCTATTCATTAATGCGGCACAAATCCCAACAGTTCCCGGTCTTTTTCTTATAGATATTTTTTTTAGTAGACCATTACCCATTTTCTTGTAATCGTATTCTTCTCTATGGTAAGTTACATTGATAAATGGAGGTTTGAATTCCATTAATGGGTCAATTCCTTCACAGATATCTTCTATTCCCTTTCCCTTTAATGGTGGTATAATCTCAAAGGAGAATATTGTCTTGTTGCTATTTTTTATATAATCTGTGACTTTCATTGATTGGCAAAATAAGTTCTTAATCTCAAGAAAACCAAAATATTTTCAACTGAAAAAAAAGTTTTGTTTAAACAAGTTTATAACCCCGATAGATAATTAGGAATATAATATATATCAACAACTTAATTTTTTGGGTTTATATGCTACATTTGTTGTCAATGAAAAATATTAGAAATTTCTGTATTATAGCCCACATTGATCACGGCAAAAGTACTTTAGCAGATAGACTCCTTCAATCCACTGGAACTATTTCTGATAGAGAGATGAAGGATCAAGCTTTAGACGATATGGATATTGAGAGAGAGAGAGGAATTACTATTAAGAGTCATGCGATACAAATGGACTATTCCTACAATAATGAAGATTATAGGTTAAACCTTATTGATACTCCAGGACATGTAGATTTTTCTTATGAAGTTTCTAGGTCAATAGCAGCTTGTGAAGGAGCACTTTTAATTGTTGATGCTTCTCAGGGAATCGAGGCACAAACTATTTCAAATTTATACCTAGCTATCGAAAATGATTTAGAAATCATACCAATTCTAAACAAGATGGACCTTCCAGGCGCAATGCCTGAAGAAGTTACAGATCAAATAATTGATTTAATTGGTTGTAGCAAAGAAGATATAATTCCAGCAAGCGGGAAAACAGGCCTGGGAGTTGACAATATTCTTGAAGCAATAATCAATAAAATACCAAGTCCAAAGGGCAGTGAGAATGAACCACTAGAAGCAATGATTTTTGATTCTGTTTTCAATTCTTTTAGGGGGATTATCGCTTATTTTAGAGTCTTTAATGGTGTAATAAAAAAAGGTCAGGAAGTTAAATTTTTCAATACGGGAAAAACATACAACGCAGATGAAATAGGCGTTCTAAAAATGGACCTCACTCCAAAAAACGAATTGCGTTCTGGAGATGTTGGCTACATAATAAGTGGTGTAAAAAAAGCAAATGAAGTAAAAGTTGGAGATACTATTACCTCTTTACTAGAACCTTGCGAAAATGCTATTCAGGGTTTTGAAGACGTCAAGCCAATGGTTTTTGCAGGAATGTATCCAGTGGAAACAGACGATTATGAAGAACTGAGAAATTCTATGGAAAAACTTCAATTAAACGATGCTTCTTTAGTTTTTGAACCAGAATCCTCGGCTGCTTTGGGTTTTGGATTTAGATGTGGTTTTTTAGGAATGCTTCATATGGAAATTATTCAAGAAAGATTGGAAAGAGAATTTAATATGGTTGTAATAACAACAGTTCCCAATGTTTCTTACAATGTTTTTCTCAAGAAAGAATTGAAAGAGATTGAAGTCAATAACCCGTCTGAATTACCAGATCCTTCAAAATTGGAATGGATTGAAGAACCATATATAAAAGCCCAAGTAATAACAAAAACAGATTACGTTGGTGCGGTCATGAATTTGTGTATTGAAAAAAGAGGAGAGTTAAATAATCAAGTATATCTAACTCAAGATAGAGTGGAACTAAGTTTTCAAATGCCTCTTTCAGAGATAGTATTTGACTTTTATGACAGGCTAAAATCTGTGAGTAGAGGCTATGCATCCTTTGACTATTCACCTGTTGGTCATAAGAAATCGGATCTTATAAAATTGGATATTCTTTTAAATTCTGAGCAAGTAGATGCTCTTTCAGCATTGGTCCACCGATCTAACGCATTTACTCTTGGAAAAAGAATTTGTTTAAAATTGAAAGAACTTATCCCTAGGCAACAATTTGAAATTCCTATCCAAGCAGCTATTGGTGCAAAAATTGTTTCTAGAGAAACCATAAAAGCACTTAGAAAAGATGTTACTGCAAAATGTTATGGTGGGGATATCACAAGAAAGAGAAAACTTTTAGAAAAACAAAAAGCTGGTAAAAAAAGAATGCGACAAGTTGGAAGAGTAGAAGTTCCTCAAGAAGCATTTTTAGCAGTATTGAAACTAGATTAGAAAAATGCCCTCATTTGCATACTTCCAGTGTGTATGGCTCTATTTTCTTCTGATTTTCTTCCATTATAATTGATAGATATTTGTATGTTATTGGACATGTTTTTTTGAAAACCCAACTTCCATGTAATGTTTTTACCTAACTGAAGCCCTTCCAACATTTCAAATCCAATAGTACTGCTACTTTCCCCATTGTAATTGATGTTAACCAAATGAAGTTCTCCATTTAATAACCCCTTGTCTCTTTTGCTTCTTCTTAACTCTAAGCCAATATCATTTATAAATGCTTTTTCATTCCCATATTCTATTGAATTTCTTTTTTCTGAATACCTGCCATTTATTGCTATTCTAAATAGAGTATTTGGTTGAAATGAAATTCTGTTATTTATCTCTATATTTTCAATGTCATAGTTTCTATTGGTCATATAGGTTGAAGAATTTTTCTTTATTTCTTTGGTTAGTTGTGAGTTGAGCATAAACGACTTGTTCATATTCCATCTAAATTTTATTTGGTCTTTATTGGTAGATATAAAATCTGTCCCGTTGATTAAAAGATTTTTATTGGCAAATAATTGAGTAACTAGTTCAACACTGTATTTGGAACTTGAACGGTTAAAAAACAAACTATTTCTAAGGCTATTGGACATTTGCTGAATTATAGGATTATCTGCATTTACCAAGGGATTTAATAAAGTTTGTAAATCTAAATCATTGGTCTTTTTATGGGTATTAACTGCAGTTTGATTATAAAATTTGTTCAAGAACTTTTCTACCATTGTTTTTCCATCAATAATCCTTTTAAAATCTATATTTAAATTCTGATTGTATTGAAAGCTGTAAATCTTGACATAGTTATTGTTAGGTGTAAATACTCTTATATAAGTTGCTTGATCACTAAATGCTGCTATTTCAAATTCATTAAGTTCTTTTATTCCATTGTCGTTGTAATCGTTCCATGTATATACCCCTTGACCAGCTGGAACCTCAATATAAATAAACTCTTTTTGTAGTTCTAATCCAGATCCAATTTCTAAAAATGAATTGGTATTTATTCCTCCCTTTAAAAGTTTTAAGTTATAATTTAGTCTACTTGCTAAGGAATTCTCTGGAAGAATATTTGTTAAACTTGAATCTGATTGGAGCATTCTGTAAGCTAAGGAGTAGTTGAGATTAAAGTTTTTTCTAGAGCTAATGCCTACCATTAGACCTGGGCTAATTGCTTTTGTAGCTTTTTTGAGAATAGACCTGTCTTTAAACCAATCGTATCTTTCTTGGTAAAAAAATTGAATTCTATTTTTTGTAGAGTCGTAATTTTCTATATAAACTTTCCAATCGTAAAAACGGTAACTATTGTTGTTCAAGGTATCTGCAATGAAAAATTGATTATTTTCATTAATATCTTTAAATCCTAATTTGAATCCTTTAATTGGAATAAATAAATCTGTTTTATGTCTTAAGAAACTGGTATTAAATTGCCCATCAGAATTCATTAAGCTACCATCAAAATTAAGGTTAACTTTTTTGTTCCATTTGATTTTAAAATCATTTTTATAACCATTAAATTCATCTTTGATAAAGTAAGAGTTTAATTGGTACTGAAATAGACCATTTTCTAAATGTTTTAAATTAATTTTTGCAGAACTAAGCAGCTGATCTTTTGTAGTTATTAGATTCTGAATATTCCAATTTCTTTCGAACTCAACCTCTCTAAACCTTTCTATTCGTCTGTAATCTTTAGATATGCTCTCAATTCTGTATTGTTGATTCAACTCCCATTTTTCTTTTAAAGTATTTTTATTTTCAAAATTTACAAGTCCTGCAAATCCAATATTATCTTCATTGTTAATAGCAGAAAAAGTATTTAAATCCATATTTGAAGTGCTTAACTCATAACTCAAAGAATTCCCACTCCAAATCGTCTTTCCCCCAACACTTATTATTTGTCTTTTTTTGGGAGTTACTAGTTTTTTAATTGGGCTGTAATCACCGTTTTTAATTATTGATCCAAATGAAATAGTATCTGGTGCAATCCATTCAAATACCTTTCCAAGAGCATTGTTTTCCTTTATTTTATAGTTTCCATTTCCCTGTCCAACATTGCTAAAAGTTAACATATATACTGCCTGTTGCTCATTATTAGAATATTGATAAACTTCATAACCTAGTGAATCTATTTTTTGGTACAAGTTGGTTGCTTGGTTAAAATCTACACTATCAATTCCAGAGCCAATGGCCAAATCAATATTATCGCCAATATTTTCTAAAGTTTGTCTGTCCAATAGATCAAAATCTAATTGAAGAGGTTGGTTTTTACTATCCTGTTCCCCATATCCATGGATGTAAAATGAAGAGTTGTTTTTTTTGATAGTGGTAGAAGATTGAAGTAAAGATCTTGCATAATTTTTATCGCTGTACTGGAATTCTACAATTATTCTTTTGTCTTTATTAATTAAGGTGTTGGCAGTAAAACTAATTTCTGATGTATTGTAGTCTATTATATAATCATTGTTTTGACCTCTTTTGAGAAGTACACCGTCTATATACACATTTTCAGTACCACTTAAAATAATTATAAAACTTTCATTTTCATTCCCATATAATCTATAAGGTCCTTGATTGCCTTCAATACCTTGAATAACATTTCTTCCAAATTTACCTTTGCTAATTGAAGCGCTATTTTCAACATCTATCTCAATATTATTATTTCCAATAATTTTATTTTTTAAATGAATCCCTTGTCCTCTCTTGTGGTATTTTAAAAAGTAACTGTCTTTGTTTTTAATCCAGAAGTCCCCTGCAGTTAATTTCCATTTTTGATCTGAAACTTCTATAAAAACCTTGTCAAAATCTTGTAGTTGCTGTGTGTTTCCCTGAGGTTGAATAGGAATGTTATCATCTGTAACAGATGCTAATATTTTCATGGTTGGTGAAATCATCCCCGAAAGCTGTAGATTAAGATTTGAATTGAGCGAGAAGTCTTGGTTGTTCCCAACCATAAGTCCTCGTGAAATACTCCCTGTTCTATTTAGCTTAGTACCTTGAAATAGGTTGTTGGAATTAACAGTGTTTATAATATTCAGCGATGGATGATATTGCTTTTGTTCAATGGTTCTATTTAATGAAATAGGGTGCTTGTAATATTTTTTACTAAAGTCAATTAATAATGGATGGTAATTGAAAATTAAGGTATCGTATGGAATGTCTAAAAAAACAACCAAACCTTTATAGGGTAAAAGTTTGTAATCCAAACTTACAGACTCTTTGTTATTATTTAAAATTTGAAATGTTCTTGGATTGACTGAAAATGTATCGATAACAATAGTGTCTTTTCCCACATATTTTTTGGAAAATAGTGATTCGTAGTTAAAACTCTGGCAGTAATCTATATTATAGACCATACAAAGAATAAAAGCCAATATTTTGTTATTAATCATGGTGGTTTCAATAAAAGCCAAATAGGTCTTTTGATATCAAAACGTAAGATAAATAGATTTGTTTTTAAGTGTTTAAATTAAAGGTCATTTTTCTCTTTATTAAAAGGCATTTTTAAGAGAAGGTTGTTTATAAGTATAACTGATGGATGAATTTTTTATCCAATTTGGGGCCATTTTTGTTGTATATAATAAATCAATGATCAAAAACCTTCTTTCCATACTCTTAATCACAATTATTTTTTTCCAGAGTTGTGTTCCAGCAAGAAAATTCGAAGAAATTTCTGAAAAGCAAGAAGTCTGTGCAGTTGAACTTAAAACCCTTAAAACTCTTAAAACTGAACTTCAAACTGAAAATACAGAATTAGAATCACAAAACGATCAACTTAATAGATTAACAGAACGTTTAATTAAAGATACCACCATGTTGGGCAAATCTTTAAGAATGAAAGAAAAGCAATACGATAAAATTGACTTACTTAACAAACGTATTCAAGATCAATTAGAACTTCTTCAAAAAGGCCAGTCGGTTGAGAAACAGCGTTTAATGTTGGATTTAGAAAAAAGAAAGTCAGATTTACTAACTCTAGAAGATCAACTAAGAGACTTTGAAATTGACCTAAATAATAAAAAAGTACAATTAGAGGATTTGTCTCTAGAACTTCAAAAAAGAGAAAAAAGAGTAAATGAGTTGGAACAGATTATTGCTAATAAAGATGCTATAGTCCGAGCTTTGAAAGAAAAAGTTGCCAATGCCTTACTTGGATTTAGAGACAAGGGGCTTTCTGTTGTAGAGAAGGATGGAAAAGTTTACGTAAGTATGGATGCTAAACTTTTATTTGCTTCTGGAAGTACGAAAGTTGATGCTGAGGGAATTAAAGCACTTAAAGAGTTGGCTAAAGTTCTAGAAGATCAACAAGACCTAGAAATTTTAGTAGAAGGACATACCGATAGTGATAAAATGAAATCCAATTCTCATCCTGTAGATAATTGGGAATTAAGCGTGCTTAGAGCAACATCTGTGGTGAAAATAATGTTAGAAAATAGTAAAATGGATCCAACTACTGTTAGTGCCTCCGGAAGAAGTCAGTACATTCCTATTGACATTAAGGACAAAGCAAAAAACAGAAGGATTGAAGTGGTTCTAATTCCTAAACTAGACGAATTGTTTGAAATCATCAACAATTAAAAGTTTTTATTTTTTATAAAAATTCATTTCTTCTACGTATTTATAAACTTCTGGGGTAAGTAAGTATCTAACATCTTTATTTTCTGAAATTGCTTTTCTTATAAAACTGGAGGATATTTTCATTACCGGAGCTTCGCATCTTATAACTTTTGGATCATCCACTGGGCTTTCTAAGTTGTTTTTATCAAGTTTTTCTTGTTCAGTTAAAACTCTCGGATAAACATATAAATGGTGGTATTTTAAGATTTCTTCGTGGTTTTTCCATTTTTTGAAAGATCTAAGATTGTCTTCTCCCATAATCAGGTTAAATTCATGTCCAGAATATTTTTCTTTAAGATGCGTCAATGTATTTATTGTATAAGATGGAATTGGTAAATTAAACTCTTCATTACAAGCTTTTAATTTAGGGTTTTGCTCAATTGCAATTCTCACTAAATTTAGCCGATGGTAATCTTCTAATAAAGACTCTTTTTTCTTTAAAGGATTAAGTGGACTGACTACAAACCAAACTTCATCCAAATTAGTGTATCCTACCATATAATTAGAAATTATTAAATGACCTACATGGATAGGATTAAATGTGCCAAAATACAAACCAACTTTTTTCATTCTATTTCAAAAATTTCTCAACAGTTTCAATTATATTTTTAGTGGAAATATTTAACTCGTCGTTGACAATTATTTTGTCAAATTTATCTATAGATTTCATTTCTTCAAAAGATTTTTCTAATCTATTTTTAATAGATTCCCTATCCTCTGTATTTCTTTTTTTGAGTCTTTTGCTTAAAACTTCCATACTTGGAGGTTTTATAAAAATGGATATTGAATTTTCCTTAAAATATTCCTTTAAAGAAATACCTCCAATAACATCGACATCAAAAACTACATGTTTTTTTTCTTTCCATATTCTTTCAATTTCTTTTTTGAGAGTTCCATAGAAATTTCCTTGATAGACTTCCTCCCATTCTATAAAATCCTGTGCCTTTATTTTTTCTTTAAATTCTTCAACAGATAAGAAATAATAATCTTTTTTATCTTCTTCTCCCTCACGAGGAGCTCTACTACAGGCAGAAATGGAAAATAAAAGAGGAAGTTTTGCCTTTAATAACTTATTAACAAGGGTAGTTTTTCCTGCTCCAGAAGGTGCTGAAATAATAACCGCTTTGCCTTGGAAATCATTAGACGAATTCATAAGATGTTTAAAACTTGTTCTTTGATTTTTTCTAGTTCATCTTTCATTTCAACTACTATTTTTTGAATTGATAGGTGGTGTGCTTTCGAACCAAGAGTATTGATTTCTCTTCCCATCTCTTGGGTAATAAAACCAAGTTTTTTCCCAGAATTTATTTCTTTAAGTGTTTCCATAAAATGGATACAATGTTCTTTTAACCTTACTTTTTCTTCAGTTAGATCTAGTTTCTCAGCATAATAGATAAGTTCCTGTTCCAATCTTTTTTCGTCTATTTGAGATTTCAAATTTAGCTCCTCAACAGACCGCAATAACTTCTGCTTTACTTTGGGAAGTCTTTCCTTTTCGAAAGGATTTATTTTTGCAAGGTTATCTTGAATAGAATTCACATAATTCAAAAGCTCTTTTTGTAGAGATTCTCCCTCTTTTTCACGAAAACTTTTTAGGTCCTTACAGGCTTGTTTTACAGCATTTATTAGGATTTCATTACTTTGTTTATCAACAGTTTCTTTTTGGTGTTGAATTACTTCAGGAAGTTTTAAAGCATAACCCATAAAATCTTCATTATTCTGGTTATTTAGTTCTGCAGATATTTCCTTTAACTGGTTGTAATAATTTTTTAGTTGTTCCTTATTAATTGTGATTTTACTATTAGAATTTATTTTTTCATAGTGAATAGCAAGTTCTATTTTCCCTCTATTAAGTTCGTTCTTTATTATAGACCTTAATGAAGAATCAATTTCTTTAAATACAGTTGGTATTTTTAGAGTTAGGTCTAAAAACTTACTATTTAGAGATCGTATTTCAATATTTACATGAAGGTGACCAATGGTAACTTCTGACTTGCCAAAACCGGTCATTGAATGTGTCATAAAATCTTATTTACCCCAAAAGTAATCAATTGATTTTATTAGTATTTATACTTACTAAATAAACACCACCAAAAATCATAAGAGAACACAATACACTAACAAATTCTATTTCTTCTCTCCCACTTAAAACAGCAATAACAGATGTTAAAACAGGTTGTAGATAAATATATGTGCTTACTACTGTTGGGCTTACGTATTTAATTCCATAAATATTAAATAGATAGCATAAATAAGTAGTAAATAAAATAACAAAACCTATTTTCATAATGATATTGCTCCCCATATCCCAGTTAACTTCGTCAATCTCATATATTCCAAATGGAATTACGCCAATTAGTCCAAATGTAAATACCCATTTTGCAACAGTAATGGGACTGTATTTACTCATTAACGGTTTTACTAATATTAGATAGAGGCCAAAACTAGTAGCATTTAAGAAAATTAATAAATCCCCTGTTATGCCGCTATTTCCAACTCCAGATTTATTTTGAAATATTATTGTAACGGCCCCTACTAATCCAATTAATACACCAACAACCTTAGAAATTCGTAATTTCTCTTTTAAAATAATAACCGAAAGAACACTTACAATAATTGGACTTGTCACCATAATAATTGACGCATGAATGGTAGATGTTAGTTCTAGTCCATTAAAAAACATCAATTGATTTGCTGTTACTCCAAACAAACCGCAAAGTGCAAATTTAAGTAGGTCAGACTTAGATATTTCCTCATAAAAAAACAAAGAAGTTATCCAAAAAAGAAAAGTTGCGCCAATACCTCTAAAAAGAATAAAAGTAAATGGCGGAACATATCCTCCGTTCATAACATCTTTAGCAAAACCATAGTTTATAGCATAAATTAAATTAGCTCCTAAAATAGCAAGATGTGCAAAAAGTAGTTTTTTGTTCAAAGTATGTACAACATTTTTTTTTTGAATTTATTAAATAATTAGATTTGTATCATCATCCTAAAAATTTAAAATGAAATTCAATACTAAAGTAATTCACGCAGGTGTTCACCCTGATGTTTCAACAGGAGCAATTATGACTCCAATTTATCAAACTTCTACTTATGTTCAAGATGAAATTGGCGTTCATAAAGGTTTTGAATATTCTAGAACAGGGAATCCTACTAGACAAGCATTAGAAAATAATTTAGCAGCTATAGAAGGAGGAAAGTATGGAGCTTGTTTTGGAAGTGGTCTTGCGGCAATTGACGCTGTTGTGAAAATGTTGAACCCAGGAGATGAAGTAATTTCTACGAACGATCTTTATGGAGGTTCTTACAGAATTTTCACTACTATTTTTGAAAAGTATGGCATTAAATTTCATTTTGTTAATATGTTGGATGTTCAAAATATAGAAGAAAAAATTAATGACAAGACCAAGCTTATATGGACAGAAACCCCAACCAATCCAATGCTAAATATTATAGATGTTAAGAAAGTTTGTGAATTGGCCCATAAAAATAATATTATGGTAGGTGTGGACAATACTTTTGCGACTCCTTATTTGCAGAATCCATTAGCACTTGGAGCAGATGTGGTAATGCATTCAGTTACAAAATATTTAGGAGGACATTCGGATGTTATTATGGGTGCTTTGGTTACAAATGACGATAAAATTGCAGAAGAAATTTACAGGATTCAAAACTCAAGTGGTGCTGTTTGTGGTCCTATGGATTCCTTTTTGGTCTTAAGAGGGATTAAAACTCTTCACCTAAGAATGCAAAGACACTGTGAAAATGGTAAAAAAATTGCTCACTTTTTAAATGATCATCCGCTAATAGACACTGTTTACTGGCCAGGGTTAAAGTCTCATACCAATCATGAAGTAGCTAAAAGTCAAATGAAAGACTTTGGTGGAATGATTTCTTTTAATTTAGTTGGTGATGATCTAGAGATGGCAAAGAAAGTAGTAAGCAAAACAGAATTGTTTACATTAGCAGAATCTTTAGGAGGCGTAGAGTCGCTAATTGGTCATCCTTCAACAATGACACACGCATCAATTCCAAGAGAGGAAAGAATGAAGTCTGGTGTTGTTGATTCACTTATAAGATTAAGTGTTGGAATTGAAGATGTTGAAGATTTAATTAATGATTTAAAAAATGCTTTAAAGGTTTAAATAATTAATAATGAAAATAATTTTATCAAGTATATTTTTTCTAATTCAAGTCTCACTGTTTTCTCAAGCTATAGATTCAAGAAAAATAGATCCTGCCAACTGTAGAGATGGTGAAAATATAGAATATTGTAAGACCCATAAATTAATGAATAAGCTAAAAAAAGACCCAGAAGCTTATCGTCAATTTTTAGAAAACCAATTAGAACTAAAAAAAATAGTAAGTCAAATTTCTAATAATCCTTCAAGCAGAGTGATTTACACTATTCCCTTGGTTTTTCATGTCTTACACAATGGTGGTGTAGAAAATATTTCGCGTCAGCAGATTGAGGATGCTGTTGCAATTCTAAATAGAGATTTTAGATTGCAAAATGCAGATGCCAATAATGTTCAGTCGACCTTTTCCGGTATGCCTGCTGATATAGAAGTCGAATTTAAATTGGCAACAAAAGCGCCTAATGGACAATGTTTTAGTGGTATTACTAGAACTCTAAGTCCTTTAACTAATAGTGGGGCAAATGGCCAAAACCAAATTTCTGCAATAATTTCTGGAAATGATGTTTACAATGGGACATGGCCTGGAAATAAATATTTAAATATTATGGTGGTTAATGATGCTGATGGAGCTGCAGGATATACAACTACTCCTAATAATGGATGGACGTCTTCCACCATGGGTAATGGAATATGGGTTCTTCATGATTATGTTGGTTCCATTGGTACTTCCGATGCGTATTCTAGTAGGACATTAACACATGAAGTTGGACATTGGTTAAATTTAGAGCATTTGTGGGGACCAAATAACAATCCTGGGACTGCTTCAAGTTGTTCTTCTGACGATTATGTGGACGATACTCCAAGATGTATTGGAGTAACTTCTTGTAATTTAAATTCTAATACTTGTTCAAACGATATTATTGATGGTTACTGGACTTCTGATGTGGTTGATAATGTTGAGAATTACATGGAATATTCTTATTGCAATAAGATGTTTACCAATGGTCAAAAAAATAGGATGAGAGCAACTTTAATGAGTGGTGTTGGGGGAAGGAGTAATGTTGTATCAACATCTAATCAAACAGCAACTGGGTTAAATACAACTCCAACTTTATGTGCGGTTGATATTAGAGTAGAAAGAGATTTGGTTTGTGGTGGAGATAATATACAATTCTTTGATGAATCTTATAATAATATAACTTCATGGAATTGGACTTTTCCTAATGGCACACCGAGTTCTTCAACACAACAAAACCCTATTATTTCCTACTCCGGTTCAGGATCGTTTGATGTTACTCTTGAAGTGACAGATGCAATTGGAAATACAATGACCCAGACTTTCACTGATTTTATTTCAGTAATTGGAAATCCAGGCTATCCGCCACCAATTTACGAAGGGTTTGAAACTATATCTTCTATACCAAATAACGACTGGACAGTTTCCAATCCAAATGGCCCGGGATTTGAAGTGGTTTCCACTGCTTTTCATACTGGTTCGCAAAGTGTTAAACTAGATAATTCCCAAGGGACTAATGGCTCTATAGATGAGTTAATCAGCAATACTATTGACTTATCCAATAGTGCTGCAGCTAGTATATCATTTAAGTATGCTTTTGCAAAACGAAACAGTGGAAACACGGATTATTTACAGGTTTACGCAAGTAAGGATTGTGGGGAAACTTGGTTTATGAGAAAAAATATTTCTTCATCAATAATCTCTACTATGCCTAATACCAATGCTGGTATTATTCCCACTGGATCAGACTGGAAATCTATTACCATTGGACCAAATTCATTCACTAATTATTTGGTCAGTAACTTTAGGTTTAAATTTAAATTTGTCAATGGTGGTGGCAATGACTTTTTTATAGATAATATAAACTTATCTGGGTCAGTTTCCATTGATGAAACTGAATTTAACCAAGGATTGACGGTACATCCCAACCCGGTAAAGGATAATATAAACATTTCATTTTATTCAATTTCAAAGTTGACAAATCCAGCATTAGAACTTTATGATGCTATGGGAAGGTTAGTTAATTCTAAGAAACTTAACCATCTTGTTAGTGGTTCTAACGAAATTGAAATGTCTTCTTCAAATTTAGATGCTGGATGGTATCTTATTGTTTTAAAATCTCAAGAAAAAACAATAACCAATAAGTTTCTAAAAAATTAATAAAATGAAGAATTTATTTTGGACTCTCACTTTAATTATTGGACTTCTTTCTTCATGTGAGACAGATTTTGAGCTAAATGCACCCTATAAGACTATTCCTGTTGTTTATGGTCTTTTAGACCAGTCATTAGACACACAATTTGTAAAAATTAATAAATCCTATTTAGCAAATGAAAACAATGCAAATTTTGCACCAATTAACGATTGTACTCAGTTTGAATATATTGTTGCAGTTTTAGAAGAGTACAGTCAAAATAATGTTTTTATAGGTTCTGACACTTTAAAACAAATGATGGTTGGAAATTTACAACCAGGAATTTTTTACGAAGACTCGCAGAAAATCTATTTCTTGGAAACTCCCTCTAACTCTTTTGTAGATGAGCACACATATAAGTTAAACGTTAATGTTCCTGACAAAAATTTAAATTTTAGTGCTCAGACAGATTTAGTCAATGGAACTGGTTTAATGTTTGATTTTTTATCTAAAATCACTTTACAACTCAATGGGTTTCGTTGTGCAGACAATGATTTAGCTACAACTGATGAGTATTTCGATCCAAGACTAGACTGGAAAACAACTCTAAATGGAAAAAGATACGAACTGGTTCTTCGTTTTGCATATGTAGAACATTTTTTAAATGGCGATACCATTGAAAAATTTATTGATTGGGACTTAGGGGATCAAACTAGTGTAAATACAGATGGAGGAGAAAATATGTTTAAAGTTGTTTCTGGAAGTAGTTTCTTTGAAATGCTTCAAGGCAGGCTATCTTCTTATGATCTTGAAGATCAAGTGGTAAAAAGAACTTTTAATAGTAAAGCTATAGAATTCGTTCTCACTGCTGGTAATGAGGATTTAAATACTTATATGCAAATAAATGAACCAGTTACAAGTATTGTTACAGAGAGACCTATTTTTACCAATGTTGAAAATGGAATAGGATTGTTTGGTAGTAAATTTAGCAGGTCTTTAAAGTCTTTTATGTCTAACGGAACTGTTTTAGAATTATGCAGAGGTCAAATAACAAGTGAATTTAAGTTCTGTTGTGACTCTGCAGAACAAATTATAGCTATTTCAAATCTTAGTGGTGGCGAACTAGTGGGATGTAATTAAGTCAAAAGCTTTCAAGAATTATTTTAGCTTTTTCATTGTCCTTTAAAATTTGACTTTTCAGTTCTTTTAAGGAATTGAATTTTACTTCGTCTCTTATTCTTTCAATTACTTTAGTTCTTAAATCTTGACCGTATATGTCTTTTTCATAATCAAAAAGGTGAATTTCTACTGTTCTTTTTTGACCTTCATCAACAGTAGGTTTGAAGCCAATATTCATTATTCCTTTATAATTAGCGTCTTTAATTTGACATATAACAGCATAAACACCATCCAAAGGAATTATTTTCTCGTTACTATTTAGCTTAATATTTGCAGTAGGAGTACCAATTGTTTTGCCAATCCCATTACCACGAACAACTTCACCAGAAAATTCGTAAAAATGTCCACAATAATCATTTACCAAATGTATATTCCCTTTTTCAATTGCACTTCTAACTTTTGTAGAGCTAATTTTTATTTCTTCAATTTCATGTGCTTTAATCTCTTCAAGATAAAAAGGATTTGATTTTTCATACTTTTTAAGTAAATCAATATTTCCTTCTCTGTCATTGCCAAAATGATGATCGTACCCTATTACCAATGTATGTGTGCCAAGTTTTTGAATTAATAGCTCGTCTATATATCTTTTGGCACTAAATTTTGAAAACTCTAAGGTAAAAGGATAAATAACTAAATGATCTAATCCAAGATTCTCTAAAATATTTATTTTTTCATTAATAGTGTGAATTAATTTCAGCCCTTGGTCATTGAGAAGAATTTTTCTTGGGTGTGGGTCAAAAGTCAAAAGAACAGATTCTCCATTATTTTTTTTTGCAATTTTTTGAAGTCTTTGAATTATTTTTTGGTGTCCAAAGTGAACGCCGTCAAAAGTGCCAACGGTAACAATTGGATTCTTAATGTTCTTATATGATTCAAAGCCGTAGTGAACTTGCATCCTCAATTTTTGAGCGAATTTACATTTTAATAATTAATCTAAGTGTTCTGTTAATTTGAACTTGAAATAATATGTTATATTTTATCAACATTGGACTTTAAATAATATAATTTATGTTAGATTTGCAGCGTAATTTAAAAAATAAAGCAATGTCTCAATTTAAGGGGAAAATTTCACAAATCATAGGTCCTGTAATAGATGTCAGTTTTGAAAATGCTGATAAACTACCAAATTTATTAGAAGCTATAGAAATCATCAAAGAAGATGGAACCAAAGTTGTTTTGGAATGTCAAAAGCATATTGGTGAAGATAGTGTTAGAACTGTTGCAATGGATTCAACAGATGGTCTAACAAGGGGTATGGAGGCAATTCCAGTAGGAAGTCCTATTACAATGCCAACAGGAGATAAGGTAAAAGGCAGACTATTTAATGTTGTTGGGGATGCAATTGATGGTATTGGTCCATGCGATACAGAAAGAAGATTGCCAATACATAGAGAAGCTCCTAAATTTGAAGATTTATCCACTGCCACAGAAGTTTTATCTACAGGAATCAAGGTTATTGATTTGGTAGAACCTTATGCCAAGGGAGGTAAAATTGGATTATTTGGTGGTGCTGGTGTAGGAAAAACAGTTTTAATTCAAGAACTAATTAACAATATAGCCAAAGGCCATGATGGTCTTTCAGTTTTTGCTGGTGTAGGAGAAAGATCTAGAGAAGGAAATGATTTACTTAGAGAAATGCTAGAATCTGGAATTGTAAAATATGGCGACGAATTTATGCATGAGATGGAAAAAGGGAATTGGCCTCTAGACAAAATTGACAAAGAAGCTCTGAAAAAATCTCAAGCTGCATTTGTATTTGGTCAAATGAATGAACCCCCTGGTGCAAGAGCTAGAGTTGCTCTTTCTGGTTTAACGCTTGCTGAGGACTTTAGAGACGGGGATGGAGAAGGTAAAGGAAAAGATATATTATTCTTTATAGATAATATATTTAGATTTACGCAAGCAGGTTCTGAAGTTTCTGCACTTTTAGGAAGAATGCCATCAGCAGTAGGGTACCAGCCAACTTTAGCAACTGAAATGGGAGCTATGCAAGAGAGAATTACATCTACTAAAAAAGGTTCTATTACATCTGTTCAGGCTGTTTATGTTCCTGCAGATGATTTAACAGATCCAGCTCCTGCTACTACATTCGCCCATTTAGATGCTACTACGGTTTTGTCTAGAAAATTAGCAGCTTTAGGAATTTATCCTGCAGTTGATCCTCTAGATTCTACATCAAGAATTTTAACCCGTCAAATATTAGGAGATGCTCATTATGATTGTGCTCAGAGAGTTAAAATGTTGTTACAGCGATACAATGAATTGCAAGATATTATAGCAATTTTAGGAATGGATGAATTGTCTGAAGAAGATAAGCAAGCTGTTCATAGAGCTAGAAGAGTTCAAAGATTTTTATCTCAGCCTTTTCACGTTGCAGAGCAATTTACTGGAATGAAAGGTGTTTTTGTGAATATTGAAGACACTATTAAAGGTTTCACAATGATAATGGATGGAGAAGTTGATAAATATCCAGAAGCTGCATTTAACTTGAAGGGAACTATTGAAGAGGTTATTGAAGCTGGAGAAAAAATGTTGGCAGAAGTAAGTTAAAAATTCATTATGGATGTTCAAATAATTACACCAGATAAATCTCTTTATGATGGGAAAGCTGACTTAGTCAACGTTCCAGGTACTTCGGGTTCTATTGGTATTTTAAATAATCACGCTCCTTTAGTTTCTTCTCTTTCAAAAGGCGAAGTAAGAATTGTTCTCAATGACAAAGAAGAAATATTTAATATTGACGGAGGAGTTGTTGAAGTTATGAAAAATAAGGTGGTTGTTTTAGCGTCTTGATTTAAGTTAATTTGAAACTTTTTCTGTGGTGTTTTGTTATTCCAAACTCAGAAATTGCATTTTTATGTTTTTTAGTAGGATAACCTTTATTTTGATCCCATAAATATTCTGGAAAACTAATCGAAAGTTTTTTCATTATTTCATCTCTTTTTGTTTTTGCAATTATAGATGCAGCAGCAATATTCATATACTTTCCATCTCCTTTGATAATGCAGGTATGGTCTATTTTTGGATATGGGTTGAACTTATTTCCATCAATTGCTAAATGACTGGGTTTAACAGCTAGATTTTTTATTGCAAGGTGCATTGCAAGAAGAGAAGCTTGAAGAATATTTATTTTTTCAATTTTTCTTTCCTCCACAATGCCAATTCCAATTGCGATAGCATTTTTCTCAATATCAATTCTTAATTCATTTCTATTTTTTTCAGAAATTTTTTTTGAATCATCAAGCTTTATGTTTTTATAGCCTCTAGGAAGAATAACTGCAGCAGCTACCACTGGTCCTGCTAGGCATCCTCTACCAGCTTCATCACAACCAGCTTCTGTAAAAGAAGTTAGAAAAGGTTTTAATTTCAAAATAGTAGATTCATATTCACTTTAGAATCTATAAAATTAGATAATTCACTTATTTTTATTCTTTCTTGATTCATAGAGTCTCTTTCTCTAACCGTTACAGAATTATCTTCTATGGATTCGTAGTCAACGGTAATGCAAAAAGGGGTTCCTAGAGCATCGTTTCTTCTATACCTTTTTCCAATAGAATCTTTTTCATCGTAAGCACAGTTACAAATAGATTTTAAATCGTTAAATATTTCTTTGGCTTTTTCTGAAAGACCATCTTTTTTAACAAGAGGAAGAACAGCTGCTTTATTAGGTGCTAAGCTAAAGGGTAGGGCAAGTATTGTTCGAGAAGTTCCGTCTTCAAGTGTTTCTTCTTTTAAGCTGTAAGACATTAGAGCTAAGAACATTCTGTCCAGGCCAATTGATGTTTCAACAACATATGGAATGTAACTTTCGTTTTTTTCAGGATCAAAATATCTAATTTTTTTCTTAGACAATTCTTCGTGTTGTTTTAAATCAAAATCTGTTCTTGAATGAATCCCCTCTAGTTCTTTAAATCCAAAAGGAAATTTAAATTCAATATCGCATGCTGCATCTGCGTAATGGGCAAGTTTTACATGGTCATGAAACCTTAAATAATCTTCTGGAATACCTAAAGATTTATGCCACTTCATTCTAGTTTCTTTCCAATGTTCGTACCACTTTTGTTGAGTTCCGGGAGTGATGAAGAATTGCATTTCCATTTGTTCAAACTCTCTCATTCTAAAAATAAATTGTCTTGCAATGATTTCGTTTCTAAAAGCTTTACCAATTTGGGCGATACCAAAAGGTATTTTCTTTCTACCAGTTTTCTGAACATTTAGATAGTTGACAAATATTCCCTGAGCAGTTTCAGGTCTAAGAAAAATACTTGTTGATTCACCAGAAACAGATCCTAAGTCGGTTTGAAACATTAGGTTAAATTGTCTAACACTGGTCCAATTTTTAGACCCGCTTACCGGGCATATTATCCCCAATTCTATTATAAGATCATATATAGCAGACAGATCCTCACTATTAAAAGCTTTATCCATTTTAATTTTAATGTCGCTTTTATCTCTTTCTCTCCTCAAGACATTTGGATTGGTTTCTCTAAAGGTTTTTTCATTAAAATCTTCTCCAAACCTTTTTTTAGCTTTTTTTATTTCTTTTTCTATTTTCCCTTCAATTTTAAGAATATGATCTTCAATGAGAATATCGGCTCTATATCTTTTTTTAGAATCCTTGTTGTCAATTAGCGGATCATTAAATGCATCAATATGTCCAGAAGCTTTCCAAGTATTGGGATGCATAAAAATGGCAGCATCAATTCCAACAATATTTTCATGCATTTGAACCATTGAACGCCACCAGTACTTTTTAATATTGTTTTTAAGCTCTACACCATTTTGTCCGTAATCATAAGTTGCACTCAGTCCGTCGTAAATCTCACTACTGGGAAATATGAATCCAAATTCTTTGGAGTGGCTAATTATTTTTTTGAAATGTTCTTCTGTCATCTTCGTTCTTAATTGGTAAGAGTTAACACAAAAATAGAACTTCCGCTGAAAGGGTTATATTTAAATTTTAAAAATTATAAAGTTTTATAGTTAATATGGTAGAAATCGAAGATAAAATCATTTCTGATGAGCTTTTTGAAAAAAAGTTTGTCTGTGATTTGCAAAAGTGCAAAGGTGGGTGTTGTGTGGAGGGAGATTCTGGTGCACCTTTAAAGTCTAAGGAGATAAAAGAAATTGCCACAAATCTTTCAATTATTAAATCTGAAATGTCTACAAAAGGTCTAAATGCGATTAAAAACAATGATTTTCATTATGTAGATTCCGATGGAGACAAGGTGACTAAATTAGTAGATGGTAAAGAATGTGTTTTTGTTGTTTTTGATAAAAATAATATTGCCAAATGTTCTATAGAGTCAGCCTACAGAAAAAACAAAATAAATGTCAATAAACCTATTAGCTGTCATTTATATCCTGTTAGGGTTAAAAAATACGATTCTTTCACAGCTGTAAATGTTGATAGTTGGCATGTTTGTAAGCCCGCATGTGAATGTGGAACTGAACTAAATGTACCAGTGTTTAAATTTTTAAAAGATGCAATTGTAAGATCCTGGGGTTTAGATTTTTTCCACCATTTAGATTCTGTCTACAATGAGTTTTTTAATAAAAAAAATTAAAATAATATTCCGAAAAATCCTTACTGTGCAGCTTATAATTCTATTGTTCTATTATGTTTAAAACATTGTTGTTATTAACACGCGATTTTTAATAAAGATTTCTACACAAAGGCTGAATATTAGACATCAAAAATTAACTTTAAATTGCTTTAAATACGTTCTTTTAGTGTCAATATTTGTCAATCGTTTTGACTTTCAACAAGTTAACAAGTTTTAATTTTGATTTGTTGAAAACTATTAAAAATGTTAGGTGTTTTTTTTTGTCAGACCTAGGATTATTTCTAATTTTTGTATTCCACTAAAATTTGTTTTTTAGCTAGGCACCCAAAACGTATTTTTTTAATGACATTCTTCAAAAACTCATTGTTTTTTTAGAAGATTTTTGGCTTTAATATTTACGTTTTTGATTAAAATTTAACAATTAATATGGATAAAAATACTACTACAAAAGATACAAGTTCAGTTAAAATCGATCTTGAAAAAGATTTGGATACTAAAATAACTGTTGAAGAACCAATTCTAAAAGAAAATCCAAACAGATTTGTGCTTTTCCCAATACAACACAATGATATTTGGGAAATGTATAAAAAACAAGAAGCTAGTATTTGGACTGCAGAGGAATTGGATTTATCTCCTGATTTAGTGGATTGGGAATCTAAACTTAACGATGACGAGCGTTTTTTCATTAAACATGTACTTGCGTTTTTTGCTGCCTCAGACGGGATTGTCAATGAAAACCTAGCAGAAAATTTCCTAAGTGAAGTCCAGTACACAGAAGCCAAGTTTTTTTATGGGTTTCAGGTAATGATGGAGAATATTCACTCTGAAACTTATTCCTTGCTTATTGATACTTACATAAAAGATACTAAAGAAAAAAATTATTTGTTCAATGCAATTGAAACTTTTGAGCCAGTAAAGAAAAAGGCTGATTGGGCTATGAGATGGATTGATAATGGTTCTTACGCGGAACGTTTAATTTCTTTTGCAGCTGTAGAAGGTATTTTCTTTTCAGGATCTTTTTGTTCTATTTTTTGGTTGAAGAAAAGAGGCTTAATGCCAGGTTTAACTTTTTCTAATGAGTTGATTTCAAGAGACGAAGGCTTACACTGTGATTTTGCTTGTATGCTTTATAACAACCATTTAGTCAATAAATTACCCAAGGAACAGGTCCAGAAAATAATAGCTGACGCTGTTGAAATTGAAAAAGAATTCGTAACAGAATCATTACCCGTAAGATTAATTGGAATGAATTCAGACTTAATGTCTCAATATATTGAGTTCGTTGCCGATAGGTTACTTACAGAGTTGGGTAATGATAAAATTTACAATACTTCAAATCCTTTTGATTTTATGGATATGATTAATCTGCAAGGAAAAACTAACTTTTTTGAAAAAAGAGTGGGTGAATATCAAAAAGCAGGCGTGTTGAATAACGAAAATAATACCACCTTTAGTTTAGACTCAGATTTTTAAAAACCATTATAATTAGATAGTATGTACGTAGTTAAAAGAGACGGAAGAAAAGAAGCAGTAAAGTTTGATAAAATAACAGCTAGAATTAAAAAGCTTTGTTATGGATTAAATCCTTTAGTAGCACCTGAAAAAGTTGCTATGAAGGTGATTGAAGGTCTTTTTGACGGAGTTACTACTAGTGAATTGGATAATTTGGCAGCCGAGGTTGCAGCAACCAATACAATAACTCATCCTGATTACGCACTTTTAGCTTCTCGTATTGCTGTTTCAAATTTACATAAGAATACAAAGAAGTCATTTTCAGATACCGTTACAGATCTTTATCAATACATAGACCCAAAAACTAATGAAAAAGCACCACTTATTTCTGACGAGGTCTATAAAATCGTTAAAAAAAATTCAGATGTTTTAGACTCTACTATTATTTATGATAGGGATTTCAGATACGATTTCTTTGGGTTTAAAACTTTAGAAAGATCTTATTTATTGAAGTTAAAAGGTCAAGTTGCTGAGCGACCACAGCAAATGATAATGAGAGTTGCAGTAGGTATACATAAAGACGATTTAGATGCAGCAATTGAAACTTACAATTATATGAGTGAAGGATGGTTTACCCATGCAACACCTACTTTATTTAATTCTGGCACACCCAAACCTCAAATGTCTTCGTGTTTTTTACTTGCAACAAAAGAGGATAGTATTCCAGGTATTTACGATACGTTAAAGCAATGTGCTCAAATTTCTCAATCTGCCGGAGGTATAGGACTTTCTATACACGATATTAGAGCTACTGGTTCTTACATAAAAGGAACCAATGGCACATCCAATGGAATAGTTCCTATGCTAAGAGTATTTAACGATACTGCTAGGTATGTAGATCAGGGTGGCGGAAAAAGAAAAGGATCTTTTGCAATATATATTGAACCTTGGCATGCAGATGTTTTTGACTTCTTAGATCTCAGGAAAAATCATGGTAAAGAAGAGCAAAGAGCAAGAGATTTGTTTTACGCTTTATGGACACCAGATTTATTTATGCAGAGAGTTGAGGAAAATGGTGACTGGACTTTAATGTGTCCACACGAATGTCCAGGTTTGTCAGATACACATGGAAAGAAATTTGAGAAACTCTACAAAAAATATGAGTCTGAGGGGAAAGGTAGAAAAACAATTAAAGCACAGGAATTGTGGTTCAAAATTTTAGAAAGCCAAATAGAGACTGGAACACCATATATGCTTTATAAGGATGCTGCCAACGAAAAATCCAATCAAAAGAATTTAGGAACTATAAAATCTTCTAATTTATGCACGGAGATTATCGAATATACATCTCCAGATGAAGTTGCTGTATGTAATTTAGCCTCTATAGCATTGCCAAAATTCGTTATTGACGGTAAGTTTGATTTTGAAAAATTATTTAAAGTTACTTACAGAGTAACTAGAAACTTAGATAAAGTAATTGATGCCAACTATTATCCAGTCCCTGAGGCAAGAAATTCTAACATGAGACACCGTCCTATTGGGATTGGCGTTCAGGGTTTAGCAGACGCATTTATTTTAATGAGACAAGCTTTTGAATCTGAAGAAGCTAGACAACTAAATAAAGATATTTTCGAAACAATCTATTATGCTGCACTTACAGCATCTAAAGACCTAGCTATAGAAAAAGGGCCGTATGAATCTTATAAAGGTTCACCTGTCTCTCAAGGAATATTACAATTTGATATGTGGAATGTTAAACCTTCTGACAGATGGGAATGGGATTTGTTACGTGAAGAAATTCAAAAAAATGGAGTAAGAAATTCTCTATTATTAGCTCCTATGCCAACAGCATCTACTGCTCAAATACTTGGTAACAACGAATGTTTTGAACCTTACACTTCAAATATTTATACAAGAAGAGTATTGTCTGGAGAATTTATTATTGTCAATAAGCATTTACTAAGAGACTTAGTTAAGTTAGGAATTTGGGACGATCGTCTTAAAAACAAACTAATGGCATCCAACGGCTCCATACAAAATATTGATGAAATTCCTGATAATATTAAAAACCTATATAAAACTGCCTGGGAAATATCTCAAAAGGTTTTATTGGATATGGCAGCAGACAGGGGTGCATTTATCGATCAATCACAATCACTTAATATTTTCATGGAGAACGCCAATTTTGCTAAACTAACTTCAATGCATTTTTATGGTTGGAAAGCAGGACTTAAAACAGGAATGTATTATTTGAGAACCAAGTCTGCAACTGACGCTATCAAGTTTACTCTAGACAAAGAAGCAATGTCTGAACCAGTTGCTAAAAATGAAGAAACAGTTGAAGTAACTAAGAAGTAAGATAATCTCTGTTTTCTGTTACAATTTGAAAGATTTAAAGTTTCTAATTAATCTCATTTTATAAGTTTTAAAATGAGTTGGCAAATTTATATTCTTAGGTTTTACTTTAAATCTATTTCTTTAATTATTCCAAAATTTGCTGGCTTAAATTCATTCAAACTATTCCAAAAAGTAAGAATTAAAACCATAAGAAAAAGAGAGGAGGGGTTTTATAAAGAAGTCCATCACTTTAAAGTTGGTTCACCAAAAGAAGATCTACTATGTTACGAAATAGGATCGGAAAATAAGAACCTAGTTTTTTTATTACATGGTTGGGAATCGAATGCTGGTAGCCTTTCTAAATTTGCTTTTCAATTGTCCAAGAATAACTACAGAGTCATCAGTTTTGACTTGCCCGGTCATGCAAAATACAAATCTAATTACACCAACTTAGTAGAGTGTAGAGAAGCCTTTTCTACGCTTATAGAATATATAAAACCTGATAAACCTTTCAGCGTGATTGCTCACTCATTTGGCTCAGCAGTTTGTACTTATACTTTGTCAAAATTGAACTATAAATTAGATAAACTTGTTTTTTTAACTTCCCCAAATTCCATTTTAGAAATTTTTAAAGACTTTAAGAATTTAATAGGTTTATCCAATCATTCCTTTACATATTTTCTTCAGAAAGCAAATTTATTAGCAAATGAAGAAATCAAAAATATTAATATAGACGAAAAATTAAAACTAATAGATTTTTCAAAATTGCTTTTGATTCATGACGAATATGACAAAATTATTCCATTTAAAAATTCCGAAGATATTCTGAAAATGAACTCAGAAAATACTCGGTTAATTAAATATTCTAAAATAGGCCATTATAAAATGTTGTGGAATGATAAGGTTTTAGGGGAAACAGTAAATTTTTTAATTAACAAAAAAAAGGCACCCGAAGGTGCCTAGATAACTTTAAACAATTCAAACGATTTATTTACAGTGTAATTATTTTAATCCTTTAATTACAGATGTTCCTGCTCCAAAAACATTGTCCTGGCCATAAGGAGAACCTTTTCCGTCTGCATAACCTTTCCATTTAACTAGCTCTATATAGTTTGGAGATCTAGTCAACTGCTGCTGTACCAATCTTATTTCTTCAGCTCTACCTTGAGCCCTTAATATTGCTGCTGTTTTTTCTCCTTCAGCTTTCATGATTTCGGCATTTGCTAGATATTGTTGTTCTTCTTCTAACTCTTTAGCTTTTTGATTTCTTTGCTTTTGAGTTTCCTTTTCCGTAATGGCAACTTTTACATTTTCAGGTAAATTAACATCTGCAATTTCACAGAAATTATAAGAAATAAAATTTGCAGGAAATTCAGATTGGAAAATAGTATCCATTTCTGTTTCTAGAGCTTCTCTTTTTGTAGAGTATATTTCCTCATAGGTATATCTACCAATTACATCTTTAATAACTCCTCTTACTTTAGCGTCAATAAAAGAGCTCTCAAATGCCTTACCATGTTTTAAGTGCAATTTTGCTGTGTTATTTTGCATAGGATTGTAATTTATAGTTACATCAATTCCAATTTCCATCCCATTTTTTTCCATCACCTTAGAACTATAATTTCTACTTTGCTGAAGTATATTATAGGTAATCATTTCATTCCATGGTGCAATAAAAACCGTTCCTTCTGTGTAAACATTAGTTTGATCAATACCGCCTGTATATGGTCTGTATATAAAACCTTCTTCCCCAGGATTTACATCTGTCCATGACATGAAAAATAAGGAGACTAGGATTATTCCTATCCCGCCAAATAAAGTTGTTTTTAAAATGTTTTTAGGTTCTATTTCTATTTCACTCATGATTTTGGTTTATTAATTATTGTTTTGTAAGTATTATATATTGCCAATATATTCAAAAACAGTGCCAAGATTTTTATAATTGGGTGTGTTCTAATTGCATACATGATGGTTACCACAAAAAGCAGAGCTGCCAAAGTAACATTTAGAATTATACTTAAAATGTATCTATTATTATTCATTATATCATTTTTTTAGGATCTACCCATAGGTCGTATTCCTCTGCTGAGACATATCCTAAGTTGATGGCTTCTTCTTTCAAAGTTGTGCCATTTTTATGTGCTGTATTTGCTATTTCAGCAGCTTTATAATAGCCTATTTTAGTATTTAAAGCAGTTACTAGCATTAACGAATTGTTTAATAGTTTTTCAATATTTGCATGATTTGGCTCAATTCCTTTAGCACAATGCTCATTAAATGACAAAGTGGCATCTGCTAAAATTGTTGCACTTTCAATTAAATTTTTCGCCATCATAGGCTTGAATACATTTAATTCGTAATGTCCTTGTGCACCACCAAAACTTATCGCTACATCATTTCCCATTATCTGAGCACATACCATAGTAAGAGCTTCACATTGTGTAGGATTCACTTTTCCAGGCATAATTGATGAGCCAGGTTCATTTGCAGGGATAACTAATTCACCAATACCAGATCTTGGTCCAGAAGCCAACATTCTAATGTCATTAGCAATTTTATTGATGGATACTGCCAATTGTTTTAATGCTCCATGTGTTTCTACAATTGCATCGTGGGCAGCAAGAGCTTCAAACTTATTTTCAGCAGTTATGAATGGCAAATTGGTTAGTTCTGCAATATTTTTTGCCACCATTTCTGCATAACCTTTGGGAGTATTTAGTCCAGTACCTACAGCAGTTCCACCTAATGCAAGTTCACTTAAATGTTCCATTGTATTATTAAGGGCTTTTAAACCATGATCTATCTGAGATACATATCCAGAAAATTCCTGTCCCAAAGTCAAGGGAGTTGCATCCATTAAATGGGTCCTTCCAATTTTAACAACCTCTTTAAATTTTAATGCTTTTTCCTCCAAAGTTTCCCTAAGAGCAGTAACTCCAGGTATCGTTTTTTCAATTATTACTTTATATGCAGCAATATGCATTGCAGTTGGGAAAGTGTCATTTGAAGATTGAGATTTATTAACATCGTCATTCGCTTTTAAAGTAGAATTGCCTTCTTCTAGAGATCCGCCATTTAAAACATGGGCTCTATTGGCAATAACTTCATTTACATTCATATTGCTTTGTGTTCCAGAACCAGTTTGCCAAACCACAAGAGGAAACTCATCGTTTAATTGGTTATCTAGGATTTCGTCACAAACCTTTGCTATTAAATCTTTTTTACCTTCTTCTAAGACACCAAGCTGAAAATTAGTGATGGCTGCTGCTTTCTTCAAAACGGCAAATGCATGCACTATTTCTAATGGCATAGATGCCGGTGGGCCAATTTTAAAATTATTTCTTGATCTTTCAGTTTGAGCTCCCCAATATTTTGTTGACTCAACTTGAATTTCTCCAATGGTATCTTTTTCGATTCTAAAGCTCATTTTAATATTTTATTACTAATTTAGTTCAAAGAAACTTAATTCAAATTTAAAATTTATGGTTATAGGTACAGCAATATTTTTATTTTTCTTTGGTATGGCTTTCTGGGTGCTGTTATTTTTAGGCGGTTTTATTGGTCTTTGGGTTCAATGGGGATTAATAGATATTACCAAAGCTCAATTGTCCAAAAGAGGCATCATAAAAGATGTTTAATTTATAATTTTCAAGAAATTTTCTTTAGGTCTTCCTATTTCAGCTAAATTTTTATTTACTAGAATAGGCCTTTCAATCAATTTAGGTTCTTTTACCATCCAATTAATTATCTCATTTTCAGAGATGGATTTCCCCTTTATATTTTCTTTATAAACTGCTTCACTTTTTCTAATAAGCTCAGATGCAGAAATATTTAATTTTTTTAAAAGAGCTATCAACTCGTCTTTTGAAATTCTATTTTCCAAATAATTAATTATTTCAGGTTGTATGTTTTTAGATTCTAGAAAAGCCAATCCTTCTCTACTTTTACGACATCTATTGTTGTGATAATATTTCATTTATTTTGATTTTCCATAACTCATTAAGTAATTATTTAAAAATGGCTGTAATTCACCGTCGAGTACTTTAAACGGATCATTGCTTTGAAAATTTGTTCTATGATCTTTGACTCTTTTATCGTCTAATACATAGCTTCTAATTTGAGATCCCCACTCAATTTTCTTTTTCCCAGCTTCAATTTCATCTTGTTTTTCTCTTCTAGCTCGTAATTCAAGCTCATAAAGTTGAGACTTTAATAATTGCATGGCTTTTTCTCGATTGCCAAGTTGAGATCTAGTTTCAGTATTTTCTATAACAATTCCGGTTGGAGCATGTTTTAGCCGTACTCCAGTTTCAACTTTATTAACATTTTGCCCACCTGCGCCACCGCTTCTGAAAGTATCCCAGCTAATATCAGCTGGACTAATATCTATTTCTATGGTGTTGTCAACACTCGGATATACATAAACGGATGAAAAAGAAGTCATTCTTTTCCCTTGAGCATTAAATGGGCTTACTCTCACTAGTCTGTGAACACCATTTTCTCCTTTTAAATATCCAAATGCAGAATCTCCAGAAATTTCGAGAGTTACCGTTTTAATTCCAGCTACATCCCCATCTTGAGAATGAATTTCTTTGACTTTGTATCCATTCTTCTCACACCACATTAAGTACATTCTCATTAACATAGCACTCCAATCACAACTTTCTGTGCCACCAGCACCAGCAGTAATTTGAAGAATTGCATCCAAATGATCTTCTTCTAAAGAAAGCATGTTCTTTAACTCTAAATCCTCTAAATTTTCAACTAATTTTTTATGTTGATTCAAAACTTCTTCTTCAGAAGATTCACCTTCTTTAAAAAATTCAAATAGAACTTCGGTGTCTTCAAGATTGGTTTTTAAATTGTCGTAAGACTTTACCCACAATTTCTTGTTTTTTATAGACTTTAATACTATTTCTGCTTTTTTAGGGTCATTCCAAAATTCAGGATCTTGAGTTACTAATTCTTCCTCTTTGATTAATTCTCTTTTCTCATCAATGTCAAAGATACCCCCTTAACGCTTCCAGACGATCTTTAATAACTTTAAGTTGCTCAGGTGAAATCATGTTGTTGAATTTTAACAATGTTAATAGAAAAATTTATCTTAATCTTAATTTATCCCCATTATTTAAGCTGTTTTTTAAAATTAGTTGATTTCTTTTTTTCAATGACTTCATTTTAACGCCATAAGTTTGAGAAATAGTTCTCAAATCTTCCCCATTATTCACCACGTGAATTCTTTGTTTAGATCTATTCCTTTTTGGTTGAATAAATACTTTAGTCCCTACATTTAATACAGACTGGTTATTGTCATCATTATATTTCAGTATTTGTTTTAATTTAATATTTAAGCTTTTCGCAATTGTCTTATAAGTCTCTTGATTTTTAGAGATTACATATTTTATTTTATTGGGATGCATGTAAATATTTCTTTTGCCAGATATCAAATTCTTATCAATTTTTTTGCTGTCAAATTGATACAGTTTATTTTCTTCAATAATTTTTATAAGAAGTTCTGGATACTTGTTATTGGTTGCATAACCAGCTTTTTTAAGACCCTTTGCCCAAGACTTATAATCTGTAATTTTATAGTCAAAAAGAAATTCATATCTGCTGTATTTATTTAGAAAAAGGGAGTGGTCTACAAAGGATTCCAAGACATTTTTATAATTTCTAAAACATTCATTCTTTTTATCATCATCGGCAAATATCTTTTTCCCTGCCCACCCATGACACTTTATTCCAAAGTGATTATTTGCTTTTGTAGCCAGCCTTGAATTTCCATTGTTACTTTCTAATATACCTTGCGCTAAAGTAATACTTGCTGGAATCTTATATTGATGCATTTGTTTTACTGCTAAGGAAGAGTATTTTTCAATGTATTCTTTTCTTGAGATTTCTTGTCCAAATGCAGAGTTTGTTGAAATTACTAACCCAATAGCAATGCACTTAAAGTATTTACTCAAAATCATTTTGTTGGTGTTTTATTGTAAAGAAAAATATTTTTAAAATCTTTTTCAATAGAAGTTCCTATAACTGCTATATCTGCACCAGCATCCCAAACATTTTCTAAATCTTGTTGACTATTGATACCTCCACCAACAATTAATGGGATATCTATTGTTTTTTTAACTTCTGCTATCATTTTCTCTCCAATGCTTTCTCCTGCTCCTGATCCTTTGTCCAAATAAATATATTGAAGTCCCAATTGTTCTCCTGCTAAAGCAGTTGCAGCAGCAATAGAACTTTTATTTTTTGGTATTGGAAGAGATTCACTCATGTAAATGGCTGAGTTTAAATTATCTCCTTCTACAAGAATATAGCCACATGGTAAAATTTCAAGGTTGCTAGCTTTGATCTTAAATGCTGATTTCACATGTTGTCCAATCAAAAGCTCTGGGTTTCTTCCACTTATCAGAGATAATAAAAATATACCATCTGCATATTTAGAAATTTGTTGGTTGTCCCCTGGGAAAATTAAAACAGGTTTGGAGGAAAGAGTTTTAATTTCCTTCAAAAAATTATCGAACATCTGGTGATTAATTAAACTTCCACCAACTAAAATAAAGTCACAGCTAGAATTATTTGTTAAAGAAATTAATTCGCTTATTTCCTCAAAAACAATCTTATCAGGATCAATTAAAACACACCATTGTTTTTCTCCTTTTGATATTTTATCGCTAATAATCTTCTTAATCATGAATAATGGTATAATCTGTGTTGAAAGCTAAAAAATAATTTCGAAAGTTGGTTATTTTTATATTACTAGAGAATGAAAAATTTGGATGATTGCAAAAGCCTTTATATCCATCAGAATTTTTTTTTACTATTAAATGTTTGTTAAATAAAACTGAATTGTCTTTTTTAGATTTATAAAGAACCTCTTTAATACACCATTTTTTAAGTAACTCTTTTAAATCATTATCATCATTGAAGTCTTCTTTATTTGTGAATTTATGTTTTATTTTCAAGGTGTTCCTATTGTTTTGTTCTATGTCTATTCCACATGGGAAATCTGCAATAATTATTGCAATTGTATTTTTTGTGTGAGTAATAGAAATCTCCTTATTGGACTTTTCTATATAAGGAATTCCATTTTTTGAAATTAATATTTCATTATCAATAAGTTCATTAAAAAGAAGTTTCACACCATAAATTTGCCATTTTCTACTTTCATTTTTGAAATCTATAAAATCCTTATGGTAATTAGGATGAATGATCTTGCAATCATTAAGATTAAATTCATCTTGATTAAATTCCCAAATACCAACTTTATAGTTAGTTCCTTTAGATATTTTTTGAAGTGGCAAAACTTATAATTAAAAGTAATTTATTTCTTTGTAAAAATAATTGACAATAAAAAAAATGTCTTTTTTCAGTTGATTTAAAAGAGCCTCTTTATATTTGTTCAAATATCTTAAAAATAAAAATGATATTTTAGCATGACAACCTAATTTCCATTTCTCAAAAAAAAGAAATAATCTAATATTGAGAAAATAAATGTAAATAATAAGGTTATTAAGTTATCCAAGTTAAATAGAATCGTAAATTAATTTCTACAAATCATTAATGAAGGATTTATATATATATAATTCTCTATCTTCTAAAAAAGAGAAATTTATCCCAATTGAAAAAGATCATGTTGGAATGTATGTCTGTGGTCCCACTGTCTACAGCAACGTTCATGTTGGAAATGTAAGAACATTTATGTCCTTTGATATGGTTTATCGATACTTATTGCATTTAGGTTATAAGGTAAGATATGTAAGGAATATTACGGATGCAGGACATTTAGAAAATGATGCGGACCAGGGAGAAGATAGAATAGCAAAAAAAGCACATTTAGAGAAAATAGAACCCATGGAAGTCGTACAACGCTATACTGTAGATTTTCACAACACATTAAACCGTTTTAATTTTTTACCACCTAGTATTGAACCTACTGCAACTGGCCATATTATTGAGCAAATAGAAATTATCAAGCAAATTATAGCTAAGGGATTTGCCTATGAAGTTAAAGGGTCAGTTTATTTTGATGTTTTAAAGTACAATCAAGAAAACAACTATGGCATATTAAGTGGAAGAAAAATCGAAGATTTAATACACAATACTCGTTTACTAGATGGTCAGTCGGATAAGAAAAATCCACAAGATTTTGCTCTTTGGAAACGTGCAGAGCCACAACATATAATGAGATGGCCATCACCATGGGGAATTGGTTTCCCGGGTTGGCACTTGGAATGTACTGCAATGAGCACGAAATATTTGGGTAAAAAATTTGATATTCATGGAGGCGGTATGGATTTAAAATTCCCCCATCATGAATGTGAAATTGCTCAAGCTGAAATATGTAATGATAGCAGCCCAGTTAACATTTGGATGCATACAAATATGCTCACTTTAAACGGTCAAAAAATGGCTAAATCTACAGGAAATTTTATTTTACCAAATGATTTCTTTACTGGAGATAGCAAACATTTAAGTAAAAGTTTTTCTGCCGGTTGTGTTAGGTTTTTCATTCTCCAAGCACATTATCGAAGTGTTTTAGACTTTTCTAATGAGGCATTATTGGCTTCTGAAAAAGGGTATAATAAGCTAATGGAAAGTATCCGAATTTTAGAAACTTTGAATCCCTCTTCAAATACTTCAGATTTTAATGTGGTATCATGGAAAGAGAATTGTTACAATGCAATGAATGATGATTTTAATTCTCCTATTTTAATTGCAGAACTATTTAGCGTTGTAAAATTTATAAATCAGGTGAAAGATGGTAGCTCTACAGTTAGTAAAAAAGATTTGGAGATTGTTAAGAATACAGTCAAAATATTTGTTTTTGAGATTTTAGGTCTTCAAAATGTTAATGAAGCTGAAAATCAATACAAAGAAAAATTAGAAGAGACATTAGAGTTATTAATTAAAATGAGGTCGGATGCAAGAGCTAATAAGGACTTTGAATTATCAGATAAAATAAGAATTGAATTAGATGAGATTGGCATTCAACTTAAAGATTCCAAAGGGGGGACAACCTTTAAAATTGATTAAATATGAATTTCCCAATTGTAAATAAATTTTTTCTTATATCTAGTTTATTGTTTGGAGTAAATAGTTTTTTTTCTCAAAACAGTATAGTAGATTCTTTATTTAGTATTAAAGGAGAACAATATTTTTCTTTTGATCCTCCAAAAAATATTAACACCGTTAGTAAAATTATATCCATAGACCATAAATCAAATTCCCAAAAGATTTATGCTTATGCCAATAAAAAAGAATTCATCGATTTTTTAGATTTAGAAATTCCATTTGAAATATTAAATAATGAAATACAAATACTGGAGCCAACTACTTCTAGATCTTCTTGGAATTTTTATCCTAATTACCAAGAATACGAAAATATGATGCAAGCATTTGCCGATTCTTTTCCAGCAATTTGCAAACTTCATAATCTTGGCACATTAAATTCAGGACATAAAATTTTAGCAGTTCAAATATCTAATAATGTTGGGATTCCTGAAAACGAGCCTTCTTTTTTATATACATCTTCCATGCATGGAAATGAGCTAACTGGCTACGTTTTAATGTTGAGGTTGATTGATGAAATTTTAACTGGCTACAGTGTTGGCAATTACACTAATATTGTCGACGGAATAGATTTATGGATTAACCCTTTAGCTAATCCAGATGGAGCATTTGCAGTTAGTGATCTTTCTGTTAATGGTGCGGTAAGAGGCAATGCGAATTGGATTGATTTAAATAGGAACTATCCAGATCCAGTAGATGGCGATCATCCAGACGGAAATCCATGGCAAGAAGAAACAATTATTTTCATGAATCTTTCGGATTCTATACCTTTTAGCATGTCATGTAATTTTCACACTGGAGCAGAAGTCTTTAATTATCCTTGGGACACCTGGTCAAATTTAACTGCAGACGATTCCTGGTGGCAAAATATCGGTTCTAGCTATGCAGACACTGTTCATCAACACGGCCCTTTGGGATATTTTAATGATCTAAATAATGGACTTACCAACGGATGGGTATGGTATGAGGTAGACGGAGGAAGGCAAGATTTTATGAATTATTTTAAACGTTGTAGAGAATCTACCATTGAACTCTCTTCGACTAAGGTTCCTAATCCTTCTACTTTGCCAAATTATTGGAATGCAAATAAAGCTTCTTTGATTAATTATATTGAAGAATCTTTAAATGGTCTTAGAGGAATAGTATCAGATTCTATAACCGGACAACCACTTAATGCTCGAGTAGAGATTTTTGGCCACGATTATGACAGCTCTCACGTTTATTCGAATTTACCAGTGGGGAACTACCACAGATATTTAAGTCCTGGTAATTATTTAGTTAATTTTAGCGCTCAAGGTTATCAAAGTAAGTCCATAAATGTGGATATTTACAACGCAACTCCTACAGTTTTAAATGTACAATTGGGAGAGAGTAATTTGGTTGGAATTACAGATTTAAAAAGCGAAAAACAATTGATAAAAAAAGTAGATGTCTTGGGTAGAGAGGGGTCTGAAAATTCTTTACAAATTCAAATATTTGACGATGGTTCAATATTAAAAATATTCAATAATAAAAATAAATAAATATGAAAAACCTTTTAATTATTTCAATTTCGTTCCTGTCTTTAGGCGTTTTTTCTCAAGAAAAATTTGAGACTAACAGAAAAGGTAGTGATTATAAATTCAAAGTACTTAAAGATTTAGAGGCAACAGATGTCCAAGATCAAGGAAGAACTAGTACTTGCTGGAGTTTTTCTTCTTTATCATTTTTTGAATCGGAAATTATAAGATTAAAAAACGAACGTCATAATCTTTCTGAAATGTTTATTGCCAGAAATGCTTATTTAGGAAAGGCAGAAAATTATTTGAGAATGTACGGTACTTTTACTTTTGGTCCTGGTGGAGCATTTCACGATATACCATGGGTTATTAAAAGATATGGTATTGTTCCAGAAGAAGTATATCAAGGCTTGAATTATGGAAGTACTACCCATAAGCATTCAGAAATGGAGGCAGTTTTAGATGCTGCTGTTAAAGCACTAGCTAAAAAACCTCAGAATGGAAAACTTACCCCGGTTTGGAAAAATGGTATAGAAGGCATTCTCGATGCATATTTAGGGGAGTTGCCTAGTGATATAGAAGATTTTAATTTCACTTATAATGGAAAGCAATACAATCCAAAATCTTTTTCAAAATCCTTAGGACTAAATATGGACGATTATATTTCTATTACTTCATTTTCTCACCACCCATTTTACAGTCAATTTGTATTAGAAGTTCAGGACAATTGGGCAATGCAGTCTAGCTATAATTTGCCACTTGATGAGTTCATGAATGTAATGGAACAAGCTATTATGAAGGGCTATACTTTTGGTTGGGGAGCAGATGTTTCAGAAAAAGGTTTTGGCTATAGAGATGCTTTGGCAATTGTTCCTGAAGATGAATCAACCATCCAAAAATCTGGAAAGGATAGTAAAAGATTTAACGATGCTGGTGCTATTAGGGTTAGCAATGCCTTTATTTCTCCTGTAAAAGAGAGAAATATTACCCAAGAAGATAGACAAATTGCATTTGATAATCAAGAGACTACGGATGATCATGGAATGCATGTTACTGGTTTGGTAGAAGATCAAAAAGGGACTAAGTATTTTATAGTTAAAAACTCTTGGGGAGAAAGCAATGATAGAGATGGCTATTTCTTTGCCTCATTCCCATATGTAAAGTATAAAACTTTAAATATTCAAGTTCATAAAGATGTATTGTCAAAAGATCTCAAAAAAAAATTAGGAATTAAGTAATGTTAAGAATATTGGGATATATATTGATTGCTCCCATATGGTTGTATCAAAAATTAATTTCTCCTTTTTTCCCTAGTACCTGTAGATTCAACCCAACTTGCTCCAACTATGCAATAGATGCTATTAAATTAAAAGGTCCCTTTGTTGGATTTTGGTTAGCTTTAAAAAGAATTTCAAAATGTCATCCCTGGGGAGGAACAGGTTACGATCCACTTCCCTAAAATTTTTAATATGCTAAAAATAGATATGCATTCTCATATAATTCCAAAAAACCTTCCAGACTGGGAGAAAAAGTTTGGTTATGAGGGTTTTATAAGACTTGAGCATCATAAACCTAGCTGGGCTAATATGATGCAAGGAGATAACTTTTTTAGAGAAATAAATCACAATTGTTGGGATCCTGAAACTAGGATCAATGAGTATGAAAAATATGCTACTCAAGTGCAAGTAGTATGCACGATTCCTGTTCTATTTGCATATTTTTCAAAACCAAAAGATGGTCTAGAAGTTGCTAGATTTTTAAACGACGATTTAGCCAATTTGGTATATAAATATCCTAAAAAATATATTGGTTTAGGCTCTTTGCCCATGCAAGACCCTGAGCTTGCAGTTCAAGAACTTTTTAGAATCAAAGAATTAGGACTAAAAGGGGTGCAGATAGGATCTAATATTGAAGATAAAAATTTAAATGAACCTGATTTTTTTCCAGTTTGGGAAGCGTGCGAAAAGCTTGGGTTGGCTGTATTGGTTCATCCATGGAATATGATGGGTAAGAAAAATATGAATAAATATTGGCTTCCTTGGCTAGTTGGAATGCCAGCGGAAACTTCTCGTGCAATGTGCTCTATGATATTTGGAGGAATTTTTGACAAGTTCCCAAATTTAAGAGTCAACTTTTGCCATGCAAGTGGGTCTTTTTTATCAACCATTGGAAGAATCGAACATGGTTTTAATTGTAGGCCAGATCTTGTTGCGGTAGATAATCCTAAAAATCCAAGAGAGTATTGTGGTCATTTTTGGGTAGATTGTATTACCCATGATCCAGATATGCTCCATTATGTTTTAAAAATGCAAGGTTCTAAAAGAGTTACATTGGGAAGTGATTATCCATTTCCATTGGGTGATTTAGAAATAGGAGAGTTTATAAATCAAATGAATTTAGAAAAATCTGTTGTGGAAGATATTTTTTGCAATAGTACTTTAGAATGGTTGAATCTAAAAAAAGAAATGTTTGTATGAGAGTTTTAATTTTGGCCCTATTAATTCTATTTTATTCTTTGCCATCTTTTTCACAAGATAGTTATTGGCAACAAAATATAAAATACGATATGAACATTGATTTTGACCACGAAAGTCATCAATTTGATATTCACCAAGAAATTACATACACCAATAATTCACCGGATGAATTGTCCAAAGTATATATGCATTTATTTTACAACGCTTTTCAACCGGGGTCTATGATGGATGTAAGATCAAGGTCAATTGCTGATCCAGATTCCAGAGTTGTAGACAGAATTTACAACCTCGACAAAAACGAAATTGGATTCCAAAAAATTATTAGTGTAAGAAATGGTTCCAATAATTTGACTTTTTTTCAAGAGGGTACCATTTTAGAGATTTTTTTAAATAAACCTATTAAGCCTGGTAAGAAATTAAGTTTATCTATTGATTGTAAAAGTCAAATCCCAATTCAAATACGAAGAACTGGAAGATATAATAAAGAAGATGTCGCTTATTCTATGACTCAGTGGTATCCCAAAATGTGTGAATACGATTTGGAAGGTTGGCATACCAATCCATATATAGGTAGAGAATTTTATGGAGTTTGGGGAGAGTTTAATATTGAAATTAATATTGACAGTTCATTTGTTTTAGGTGGTACTGGAATTCTTCAAAACCCAAACGAAATAGGGCATGGATATGAAACCAAAAAGATAGTTAGGAAGGGAAATACAAATAAATTAAAATGGCATTTTAAAGCAGAAAATGTCCATGATTTTGCTTGGGCTGCAGATCCATTTTTTATTCACGAACAAACTTCTCTAGAAAATGGAACGATACTTCATTTTTTGCACAAAAACGACTCTTTAAATGATAATTGGAAACGATTACAACCATATGCTGTAAAATGTTTTGAATATATGAACGAAAATTATGGTGAATATCCTTATAAACAGTATTCAATTATTCAAGGTGGTGATGGAGGAATGGAATATCCAATGTGCACCTTAATTACAGCTGAGGGCTCGTTCAAAGGGTTGGTAAGCGTTACTGTTCACGAATCTATTCATAGCTGGTTTCAGGGAATTCTTGGGACTAACGAGTCTAAATATGAATGGATGGATGAAGGTTTTTGCACCTATGCACAATATGAAGTTTTAAACTATTTATATGAAAAAAATGTTTTAAATCCTCTTTATCGACAGTATAAGAGCTACTCCAATGTTGCAAAATCAAGTTATAAAGAACCCTTATCAACCCATGCTGATTTTTACAACTTAAATTACGTTTATGGCGTAAATGCTTATAACAAAGGCTCTGTTTTTCTTCATCAATTGGGTTATGTAATTGGTTCACAAGCTTTAAAAACAGGTATGAAAAAATATTTTGAAGCATGGAAGTTTAAACACCCTAAACCATCAGATTTTAAGAGGATAATGGAGATAGAAAGTGGATTAGAACTAGATTGGTATTTCGAGCAGTTTACCCAAACTACCAACACAATTGATTATGCCATTGCAGGAGTTAAGTCTATGGGGCAAAAAACTCAAATTTTAATTCAGAAAAAAGGAAGAATTCCAATGCCTTTAGATATTTGTCTTGTCACAAGTGATTCCAATGCTGTTTGGTATAATATTCCTCTTAGAATTATGCGTGGTTCAAAGAAAAATGATATGATAGGAGATACTTTTAAGACAATATCAGATTGGCCTTGGGTATATGAATACTATGAATTTGAAGTAGATTTTTCATTAAAAGAAATTAAAAAAATTCAAATTGACCCATCTACTAGACTTGCAGATATCAATTTAGAAAACAATATTTGGACCCTGAACACTGTCCAAGAATTAACAGCTCCTGAAATTATTTTTAAAAGTAAATTATAAATATTTTTTAACGGCTATTGAAATTAGTTGCTGGTTTGCTAGTCTTAAACCCCAATATTCTTGACTTATTGTGGCAGTTCCACCACTGCTATTTACAATTGTAGCTTCGTAATATTGATGAAATCCAACATTAAAATTGGCAATTATATTCAAAAAAATATCTTTTTTTAGTGAATATTCCAAAAACATAAAATACTCTAACCCTATTCCAAAATAATCTGAGGACCAGAATGCTTGAGTCCCTGCTACAGCTTGTCCTCTGTAAATATTACACCTAAAATAAGGACCTGTTCCGTGACCAATTTTTGTGTTCTTTTTGTCCATTAGCCACTTGCCTTTATTAATGCTAATTAAAAAATTATTTAAACTTAACATTGGATTTTTATAGGATGGGGAAAATTTAGAATGAACTCTGTAAAAGTTATTTTCTGAAATAGTCATTTGATAATCTATAAGAACCCCAAATTTTTCCTCATTATTTGAGTTAAATAGTGTTGAAATAGAACTTATTGGATTACTCCATCCAATGGAAATTGCATGTGAAATTTCATTACTTTCATCTTCATTATTTATTTGAGAAAAAACATGAGAATATCCTGTTAGTATAAATAATAACGATAGAAACTTATACATTAATTAAAGATGTGAATTTGGTTGGTGGTAACATTAAAACTAGTTTGGTAATTTTTAAGGGAATAGCTAGCAGGACCTAGAATTACTAGTCCGTCAAAGAGTTGATAACGGCTGCTGTCACAAGCACATTCAACGTAAGAATTAGTAGAATCTACTGTTGCTTTTCCACAGGGATTATCCGCATTGAAAGTACAATGCCTGTCATATGCACTAAATTGATCATAAGATTGTCTGTAGATTATTATTCCTCTACTTCCTCCAGTAATGTATACCCAACCACCAATTGAATTTAATGAAGAATAACTAGGCAAAGAAATATTTATGTATTGGTCTACATAAACGTAAGGAACTATATTTTGATTTTTTGTACAACTATTTAAGAAGATTACACAAAAACATATCAAGAGATTTTTAAATTTGATAATTGTTTTATTAATGAATAATTTAGTTTTAAAATTTTTATTAGTTATTATAATGCTTGTCATTGTAAATAATATTCACTCTCAAAACAAGGGAGAGTTGGTAGGGTCAAATAAACGTTCGATTAATCAAAACTACAAAATACCTGGAAATAATGATGAAGTTGTGGAAGGCCTCTCTTACAGTGATTTAAAAAGGCAGCAAAATTACAATATTAAATACCAAGAAAATTCTAGAAAAGAGTTGTTAAAAAGTCACGTGTTAAAACAAACAAAACCAACAAGAAAAAGAATGAAGCAAACTTTGAAAAAGTCTCAAAGATTATTAGCAGGTAAGCCTGTGGTACCAACTTGGCAAGTTTGGGTTAACAGGAAGAAAGCTTTCTCTCAACGTAAAGAAAATAAAAATGAGGATTAAACTTTTTGAATTTAAATTGACTAAATGTTAAAAATTCGTTAATTATTGTTTAATTTGTGGGACTATTTTACGTTACGTTCAAGTTTAAAGATAACAGACTATGCTTAGAAAAATATTTTTATTATCCGTATCTCTTTTTGTTTTATGCTTTGTAAGTTATGCTCAGCCTCAGGGAGGTAGTATAAAAGGTAAAGTTTTTGATGAATTGAAAGAAGGCTTTCCATTTGTAAATGTTGCACTTTTCCAAAACGGAAATATAAGGGGAGGAGCAACTACTGATTTCGATGGTGTTTTTAAGATTAGTAATATTTCAGCTGGTTCCTATACTCTTGAAATTAAATTTGTAGGATATCAAACTTACAGACTGGAAGGGTTAATTGTTAAAGGTGGTAAATTATTGCCATTATCTCCAATATATTTAAAAGAAGCTACAGAGCTTTTAAAGGAAGTTGAAATAGTAAGTTATAAAGTTCCTTTAATTGATAAAGACGGAGGTGCTTCTGGTGGAACTGTTACTCGAGAAGATTTAGCAAGAATGCCAGGAAGATCTGCAGGTTCTATTGCAAGTACTGTTGGTGGTGTACAATCGGATGCTAATGGTAACATTACATCTGTAAGAGGTTCTAGAGATGATGCAACTTTTTATTATATTGATGGAATTAAAGTTAGAGGTTCTACCAATTTACCTAAATCTGCTATAGAAGAAGTAAGTGTAATGACTGGTGGAGTTCCAGCTAATTTTGGAGATGCAACAGGGGGTATTATTTCTATTACAACTAGAGGAGCTTCAAGAACTTATTTTGGAGGAGTTGAGGTGGTAAGTTCTGGTATTGCATTAAATGAAAATGTTTATGGATTAGACAATAATGCATTCAATCTTTTAGAAGGAACTTTTTCAGGACCTTTACTTATGAAAAAAGATAGTACTGGAAAGAAAACAGATCCTATACTCGGATTCTTTGTTTCTGGAAACTTTAACCACGTTTTAGACCCAAGACCTCTTGCTGGAGATCAATATAGACTTAAGCCAGCATACAGAGATTCGCTTATAGATCCTTCCAAAATGGGACCATTAAGACCAACTGGATTAGGCTTTGGGGCTTATTACAATACAGATTTTTTGACCGATGACGCATTTGAAAAAGTTAAGTATCGTCAAAATGTAGATAGAACAACAGCTTCCTTAGCAGGTAAAATTGATGTGAATGCTGGACCTAATATGAATATCTCATTTGGTGCTTCTGGCGCATATTCAGATCGTAATGGAGCCTCTTGGGAAAGTTCGCTTATGAATTACGATAATTTAGCCAACTACAGAGATTTTGATTGGAGAGCTTATGGGAAATTTACACAGCGTTTTCAAAATGTAGCTGAAGATGCTAATTCTCAAACTGGAGTGAAAAATGCTTACTATACAATAATGGTAGATTATTCTAGAAACTACGGTTGGGTAGAAGACAATGTCCATGGAGATAATTATTTCAACTATGGTCATATAGGAAAATTCGATATTGCTAAAACACCTTCTTACGAGTTTTCAGACTTTGATGGAAATGGAGTTTTAGATCTTGTTCAAACTGGTGTTAATGATGATTCCATTGTCTTCACTCCCTCCACTACGAATGCTGATATGGCTGCAATAACAACTCAGTATTTTTCTCTATATGACGATGTTGCTGGAAATTATGAGAACATAACTCAACTTTTAGACGGTGGTGCACTTTTAAATGGAAGAAGACCAACCAATGTTTATGGACTCTGGCAAAATATTGGATATGGATATAACGGTTCCAACCAATCTGATAATTCTCAATTTAGAATAACTGCTGTAGGTTCGGCAGATATCGGTGACCATGCTCTTTCTTTGGGCTTTGAATACGAGCAAAGAACAGACAGATATTTCGGAGTTGCACCTATTGGACTTTGGGGTTTAATGAGACAGCTTGCTAATTCTCATACGGATTACGGTAGAGGAATTGATGAAAGTCAACCTATTTACAACAACTTTGGTTCTTTTACTCAGATAAGCTTTGAAACTTTAAATACAGCACCTGGCACTTATTCCGGTTCTGATCCTCAATCATTTTTTGATTACAATTTAAGAAACAGCCTAGGTTTAGACCCTAATGGTACTGAGTTTATCAATATTGATGCAATGGATCCATCTGAGTTTAGTTTAGATATGTTCAGTGCAGATGAATTATTAAACTCTGGAAACAACTACGTAACCTATTATGGTTACGATCATAAAGGGGATAAAATTTCTGGAAGACCTAGTTTTGACGATTTCTTTAACAAAAAAGATGAATATGGTAATTATACTAGACCAATTGGTGCATTTGAACCAATCTACATTGCTGGTTATATTATGGACAAATTCGCTTTTGACGATTTAATATTTAATGTTGGTGTAAGAGTAGATAGGTTTGATGCTAACCAACAAGTTTTAAAAGACGATTTCTCTTTGTATCCAACTAGAACTGTTGGAGAAGTTAGTGATATAAATGGACAGTCCGTAACCCATCCTACAAATATTCCTTCTACTGCTACAGTTTATATAAATGATATTGAAGACCCAACAACTTTAATGGGTTACAGAGAAGGAAATCAATGGTATACTTCTAATGGTGTAGCTGTAAACGATTTAGAGTCTATTACGCCAAGTGGTTATGTTGTTCCACAGCCATACTTGGTTCAAGGAGTTTCAACTGACGACGATGTTAGTTCTAATGCATTTGAAGATTACAAGCCTCAAATTAATATAATGCCAAGAATTGCATTTTCTTTTCCTATTTCGGATGAGGCTTTGTTTTTTGCGCATTACGATGTGTTAACTAAAAGACCTACAACTGGAAATAGATTAAATCCAATAGACTATTTTTATCTACAAACTGGAAATATTGGAACAGTGAATAATCCTAGTCTTCTTCCTGAAAAGACAATTGATTATGAAATTGGATTTCAGCAAGTTCTTAATATTAGGTCCTCTTTAAAAATTTCAGGTTTTTACAGAGAACAAAGAAACCAGGTTGCCTTAGTTAACAAAATCGGTGCTTATCCTCAAACATATTCTACATGGGGAAATATAGATTTTGGAACTATTAAAGGTTTGACAGTTGCATATGATTTAAGAAGAACTGGTAATATGTCAATGAGAGCATCTTATACGTTACAGTTTGCTGATGGAACTGGATCTAACCCATATGCAGCACAAAACTTGATTGCTTCTGATCAACCAAACCTTAGAACGATTTATCCTTATACATATGATCAAAGACACCAAATTATTACAGCTCTTGATTATAGATATGGTTCTGGATCAAGTTACGATGGTCCTAGAATTGCAGGAAAAGAAATTTTCAAAAATACAGGACTTAACCTTGTAGCAAATTTTGCCTCGGGTATGCCATACTCCAGACAACAAAGAATAACTGGTGCTGCTTTAATTTCTAATCCAGTTCCTATTTTAGAGGGAGAACCATTAGGGTCTAGAAAGCCATGGAATTTTAGAGGAGACCTTCAAATAGATAGAAATATTAGCTTAGAGTTTGGTAAGGAAAATTCCAAAAAGAAAACTGCCAATCTTAATGTTTACTTGTTAATGACCAATGTCTTGAACACCGTAAATATTACCAATGTTTACAGAGCTACTGGAAATGCAGGAGATGATGGCTATTTAAATGCTGCAAGATTCCAAACATCTATTAGTACACAAAATAATGAAGAAGTTTTTAGATATTATTACGCTATGAAGGCCAATAATCCATATAATTTTGGAATACCTAGACAAATAAGGTTGGGTGTAAAATTAGATTTTTAATAAAATATTATAAAAAGTATATGAGACAATATTTAATATTATTATTTACTAGCACATTATTTGTTGCTAATCCTACTTATGCATGGAACGATCCTACTAACTCTGGAAAAAAATCCAATAAAAATAATTCTCTAGTATCAAGGGCTGCTAATTGTACCCCTGCAACGGGTAAGAAATTTTTAGAGTTTAATAATGTCTCTGCACTAATTGAAACTGGTGGTTCTATGTGGCAAGATAGGTCAAGAAATGATGCAGCATACGAAGTGCCAAAAGGATCTGGAGAAACTGTAATTTATGCTGGTGCTCTTTGGATGGGGGGAACAGATCCAAATAACCAACTAAGAATTGCAGCGTTAACTTTCCGTAGTGGAAATGACTTTTGGGCAGGTCCTCTCTCTGTTGATGGAGGTGGGTCGTTTGATATTACACAAGGAACTCTTGATTGGGGATTTGCAGATATTTCCCCAGAAGTTTGTATGGAGTATGATAATTTTTACATTACTGAAAGACAAGATATAGAGCTTTTTAATGCTTGGTACGAATGTTCTAATGATCCTAACTGCGATGCTGGTGTTGAATACCCAGATTACCAAGTACCATCTAGTATTTTAGAATGGCCGGGTAATTTTAACAACGACTTAGACTTGAACCAATCTTACGATTTCAATTTAGCTCCTTTTTACGATAGAAACAGTGATGGTATATATAATCCTGTAGATGGAGACTATCCATGGTACGATTTAACTGGACAGATAGATTGTAGAACAAGTAGGAGAGTAACACTTTATGGTGATTTTAATATGTGGTGGATTTTTAACGACAAAGGAAATATTCATACAGAAACGGGTGCGGATCCTATAGGAATGGAAATTAAAGCTCAAGCATTTGCCTTTGCAACCAATGATGAAGTAAACTCTATGACATTTTATAATTATGAACTTATAAACAGAAGCTATTATACCTTAAACAATACTTATTTCGCTGTTTGGGTAGATTCTGATATAGGTTGTTCTGAAGATGATTACGTTGGTTGTGATGTTCAAAGAGGTCTGAGTTACCAATACAATGCTGATGCAAATGATGATGGATGTCAGTATGCTATTCCAGGATATACTCCAGCTATTGGAGTTGATTTTTTTGAAGGTCCTTATCAAGATAATGACGGAGTTGATAATCCATTAACATCAGATGTTTCATCTGCTAGAAATCTTGGAGGTATTCCTTACCAAGGTTTAGGTATAGGTTATGGAGATGGAGTTATAGATAACGAAAGATTTGGTATGAAAAGGTTTGTTTATTTTGATAGAACACTTAATTCTACAATTTATGGGGATCCAAATACAGGGGTTGATTTTTATAACTACATGCTTGGTTTCTGGAAAGATAATACTCCGTTTGTTTATGGAGGAACTGGAAATGCATCAGATGCAAATGCAACTTCATTAGTTACTAACTATTGTTTCCCAGGAGATAGTGATCCATTAAATTGGGGTACAGTTTCTGCCGGTGGCGGTTCTACTGTTCCTTTTGATTACTGGTCTGAACAATATCCTACAGGACCTGGTAGCACACCTAATCCTCAAGGAGATAGAAGATTTGTACAAGCAGCAGGTCCATTTGTTTTAGAGCCAGGCGCTTTAAATAATATTACTACTGGTGTAGTTTATGCACGAGCACAATCACCTGATCCTTTTCAATCTGTGGAGTTAGTTCGTAAGGCAGATGACAAGGCCCAGGCTTTGTTTGATAATTGTTTTAGGATTTTGAATGGTCCTGATTCTCCGGAGATGTCTATTCAGGAGTTGGACAAGGAGCTGATACTGTATTTGAATAAGACGGATAAAGTAGAGTCTTATGAGGAAGTGGATCCAAATATTCTTATTTACGTTACAGATGTTGAAGATGCAAAATACCGTTTTCAAGGTTACCAGGTATATCAAGTTAAAGACGGATCAGTAGACCCATCTCTTCTGGGCGACCCAAATCAGGCTAGGTTGATAGCGCAGTGTGATATTAAGGATGGAGTTGGTCAGTTGGTTAATTTCAATTTTGATGAAGATTTATTAGCGGCAGTACCTACTTCTATGGTAAATGGAGCTGACGATGGTATACAGCATTCTTTTCAGGTGTTGAATGATGCCTTTGCACAGGGTGATGTTAGGTTAATTAATCATAAGAAATATTATTTCATGGTTCTTTCCTATGGTTATAATAATTACCAGCCGTATGATCCTTCTAATAGTGCTTTAGGTGGTCAGCAGTTGCCCTATAAGGCGGGAAGGAAGACAGTTAGTGGAGGAGCGATTACGTCTTATGTTGGTATTCCTCATATTCCTAGTTCTGAATCTGGTGGAACGATACAGTTGGCAGCCTATGGAAGTGGTCCACAGATTACAAGGGTAGAGGGTAGAGGCAATGGCTATAATTTGGTAGAGTTAACGCCTGAGAGTGAAGCCGATATAGTGTCTAATATTTATCCAAAACGAGTTACTTATAAGAATGGGAAAGGTCCTGTTGCGGTTAAGATAATAGATCCTTTGAATGTACAAAAAGGAGATTATCAGCTTTGGGTAAGTCCTCAGGACACAGTAGATTTAGATGAATCGTACTGGATGTTGGTAAGGAATTATGAAGATCAGAGCGATACTATTATATCTATTCAGAGTATAACTGTTGGTAATGAGCAGTTAATACCACAGTGGGGTTTATCGGTAAATATTGAGTATTACAATCCTTACGATGCATCGATAGGTAAGAATTTTCCAGAGTTGTTATTTTCTAGTGTAGAGTTTGCGGATTCTTCGAAGCAGTGGATTACTGGTGTGCCAGATCAGGATGGATCTTCGCCAAGAAACTGGATACGTTCTGGAACGTCTGAGGAGAGTCAAGATTATGCTGCTTATTCTAGTAAGTGTGATGATCCTTATATATACAATGATTTTATAGGAGTTGACGATGCAGAAGTGTATGAGAAGGTGATTGAAGGCGTATGGGCACCATATAGATTAGTTGCAGCCGGTGATTGTAACCACCAGCCAGTAACTGCAGGTGGTGACTGGGCAGATAATGCGTATGAGACACCGCAAGTTGCGCCAGATGACAATGCTCAAATGACATTGGCTACGACAAGAGATCAATCAGATTTAAAGTATTTACCGTCTGTAGATGTAGTAATTACAGCAGACAAGAGTAAGTGGACTAGATGTCCTGTATTGGAGACACAGGATAATCCCTCTCTGTCTTGGGATCAGTCTGGACAAGTAAATCAGTCTATGGGTAATAAGTATGGTAATGGTACGTCTGTAGCAAGGGTGTATAAGCAATATCCAAAGTGGAAGCCTTCGGTAGATAAGGAAGGTAACCCATCGACGAACCCTGGAAGTGTTAGTAATCCTGAGGTATCGAATGATCCAAATGATCCAAATTATATTTGTGGATATGGTATGGGCTGGTTTCCTGGATATGCAATAGATGTAACCACTGGAGAGAGGTTGAATATGGCTTTTGGAGAAGATAGTTGGTTGGGTAACCATGGCGGGAATGATATGATGTTTAATCCATCTGCTTCGGAGCAATTAGGATTTGGAGGGTTTGGAGATTATGTTGGGGGAGGAAAGCATTTTATATATGTTTTTAGGAACTCATCGAAGTACAGTGCAACGGATGATCCTGGTAGTATGGTTGGATATGACTATGGTGAATTTTTCATGGACAAGTTTCAGAAGTCAAGTTTCAGGCCAGATATGTTAAAGATATGGAAGTCATGTGCTTGGGTAGGATATCCTATATTGAATGGAGATTACAATACGCAGTATTTGGGGGTAGCCCCAACAGATCCGAGTTCGTTTATAGCGACAGATGTTCGTGTAAAATTAAGGGTGGCTAGTCAGTACCAGTATATGAATACTAAGGATGGTAATGGAGATGGGATAAGAGACAATGGCACGTCTAATCCTTCCAATACTAGTGGTTCAGAAAACAGTTGGAATCCACTGTATGAGTTTAGTACGGATGATATTGCGGTGACAACCAATAGTGATTCAGCAGCGTTAGAGGCATGTGAAATATTAAATGTGGTACCTAATCCATATTATGCATATTCTAATTATGAGTTTGACAAGTTGGACAATGTGGTAAAGATTGTGAATTTACCGGATGTATGTGACGTGAAGATATATACAGTAAGCGGTACGTTGGTTAGATCATATAGCAAGGATAGTCCAGTGACGTCTATAGATTGGGATTTAAAGAATTTTGCAGGTATACCAATAGCGAGTGGAGTTTATTTGATACATATCAATGTGCCTGGAGTATGTGAAAAGGTATTGAAATGGTTTGGGGTGATAAGACCTCCAGATTTGGATCAATTTTAATTAAATTATTAATAGGTTATGATTTACAATAAAATAAAGTTTTTTTTACTACTGTTTTTGTCTTTTAATATTGCTTTTGCTGGTAATGAAGACAGAGCTGGTTCTGCTGGTGCTACAGAGTTATTAGTTAACCCTTGGGCAAGAAGTTCAGCATGGGGTTCTGCAGGTGTTTCATCTGTTAATGGATTAGAAGCCATGTTTCTAAATGTTGCAGGTTTAGCATATGCAGATAAAACTGAAATTCAATTTTCAAGAACAAACTGGCTAGGCTCAATCACTGGTATTGGACTAAATGCTGCAGGTTTAGCTCAAAGAGTTGGTGAATCTGGTGTAATTGGTCTTTCTTTTACAAGCATGAACTATGGAGATTTGCAAATTACAACTACAGAACTTCCCGAAGGTGGAATAGGTACATTCAATCCATCTTCTACGAACTTCAATTTAGCTTATGCAAAGAAATTTTCACAATCTATAAGTGGGGGGCTGAATTTAAAAATAGTTTCACAATCTATAGCTAATGCTAGAGCCCAAGGAGTTGCTATTGATGCTGGTATAAGATATGTTACAGGAGACCAAGAGCATATAAAATTTTCTATTAGTTTAAAAAATGTTGGTCCTCCAATGTCTTTTTCTGGTGATGGCCTCTCTTTAGATATGTTAAACCCATCAACTAGTATTTCTATAGGAATGCAGCAAAGAGTAGCTAGCTATGAGCTTCCTTCTCAATTAAATATAGGTGCTTCTTATGATTTTAATTTTAACGAGAATCAAAAATTGACAGTTGCTGGATCTTTTTCTGCAAACTCATTTTCAAAGGATCAGTTTAGAGCAGGAGCAGAATATACTCTAAAAACAGAAAAAGCATCCTTCACATTAAGAGGTGGTTTTGTATATGAAGAATCTCTTTTTAATTCTGTTGAAGTTTCAACAGCACTTTCCGGACCAAGCGGTGGTTTTTCTTTTAACTTTCCATTTGGTGAAAGCGGTTCTGATATTGGAATAGATTATGCTTACAGGCAATCTATTTTGGGAGGAATTCACAGTGTTGGTGCAAGAATTAATATTGGTGAATAAATTTAAAGCATCATTTTTAATATTATTTATTCTATCCTGTCTTAATTATCATGCTTGGCAAGATCCAAGTGTAGCATTACCGTCAAACTCTTCATCTTCTTTGCTTTCAAGGGCTGCTAATTGCACTCCTGCTAGTGGAAGAAAATTTCTTGAATACAATAACGTCTCTGCACTAATTGAAACTGGAGGCTCTATGTGGCTGGACCGTTCAAGAGGGAAAAATGCATATGAGGTCCCAAAAGGTTCTGGCAATACATTGGTATATATTGGTGCTCTATGGATGGGCGGAATGGATGTCAATAATCAACTAAAAATTGCAGCCTTAAGATATAGAATAGGAAACGATTTCTGGGCAGGCCCCCTTTCTACTAACCCAGGAACTGGTGATATTACAAATGGTAAATTAGACTACGGCCCTGCAGAAATTGACGCTGACGATTGCTCTAAATGGGATCAGTTTTTTATAACAAAAAGAAGTGAAGTAGAGCTTTTTAATGCTTGGTACGAATGTTCTTCTGACCCAAATTGTGATGCTAACTTTGAATACCCTAATTATCAAATACCAGAAAGCATATTAGAATGGGGTAATGCTACCCATGGAAATTTAGCAAAAAATCAAGACTTTTATTTAGCGCCCTACTACGAAAGACCTGATGGCAATATTGGTTATGACCCAGTTAATGATGGAGACTATCCATGGTATGATTTAACTGGACAGATAGATTGTAGAACAAGCAGGAGAGTAACACTTTATGGAGATTATAATATGTGGTGGGTTTTTAACGACAAAGGAAATATTCATACAGAAACGGGTGGAGATCCAATAGGAATGGAGATTAGAGCTCAAGCATTTGCTTTTGCTACCAACGACGAAGTAAACTCTATGACTTTTTATAACTACGAACTTATTAATAGATCAACTCAAACACTTACTAATACATATTTTGGTGTTTATTTAGATTCTGACATAGGCTGTTCATTTGATGATTACGTTGGGTGTGATGTGCAAAGAGGTTTAGGTTATTGTTACAACGGTAATTCTGTTGATGCTATTGGGTGTGGTTCTTGGACAACTCCTATTGGCCCAAACCCACCAGCTATTGGAGTTGATTTTTTTGAGGGTCCTTATCAAGATAATGACGGAGTTGATAATCCATTGACTCCTAACATTCCACTTGCATTAAGCCAGGGTGGTATACCTTACAAAGGTTTAGGAGTTGGTTATGGAGATGGAGTTATAGACAACGAAAGATTTGGTATGAGAAGGTTTGTTTATTACGATGGACAACTTCCTCAAAATTCGTTTGGTGATCCTCAGACAGCAATTCAATACTATAACTATATGAGAGGACTCTGGAGAGATGGAACCAGATTTGTTTATGGTGCGTCAGGAAATATTTCTAGTACAGGTGCTTTGGCCAATGTCTCAACAGACTACTGTTTTCCTGGAGATAGTGATCCTCTACATTGGGGAACATCTGGAGTTGTAACTAACTTTGAGTGGAGTGAGCAATTTCCTGCTCCTGGTATTTCTGCCAACGTTGTTGGTGACAGAAGGTTTGTTCAGTCTGCAGGTCCATTTGTTTTAGAGCCAGGCGCTTTAAATAATATTACTTTTGGAGTGGTTTATGGCAGAGCTTTTGACGGTGATCCGTTTAGTTCTGTTTTAGAAGTTCGTAAGGCAGATGACAAGGCCCAGGCTTTGTTTGATAATTGTTTTAGGATTTTGAATGGTCCTGATTCTCCGGAGATGTCTATTCAGGAGTTGGACAAGGAGCTGATACTGTATTTGAATAAGACGGATAAAGTAGAGTCTTATGAGGAAGTGGATCCAAATATTCTTATTTACGTTACAGATGTTGAAGATGCAAAATACCGTTTTCAAGGTTACCAGGTATATCAAGTTAAAGACGGATCAGTAGACCCATCTCTTCTGGGCGACCCAAATCAGGCTAGGTTGATAGCGCAGTGTGATATTAAGGATGGAGTTGGTCAGTTGGTTAATTTCAATTTTGATGAAGATTTATTAGCGGCAGTACCTACTTCTATGGTAAATGGAGCTGACGATGGTATACAGCATTCTTTTCAGGTGTTGAATGATGCCTTTGCACAGGGTGATGTTAGGTTAATTAATCATAAGAAATATTATTTCATGGTTCTTTCCTATGGTTATAATAATTACCAGCCGTATGATCCTTCTAATAGTGCTTTAGGTGGTCAGCAGTTGCCCTATAAGGCGGGAAGGAAGACAGTTAGTGGAGGAGCGATTACGTCTTATGTTGGTATTCCTCATATTCCTAGTTCTGAATCTGGTGGAACGATACAGTTGGCAGCCTATGGAAGTGGTCCACAGATTACAAGGGTAGAGGGTAGAGGCAATGGCTATAATTTGGTAGAGTTAACGCCTGAGAGTGAAGCCGATATAGTGTCTAATATTTATCCAAAACGAGTTACTTATAAGAATGGGAAAGGTCCTGTTGCGGTTAAGATAATAGATCCTTTGAATGTACAAAAAGGAGATTATCAGCTTTGGGTAAGTCCTCAGGACACAGTAGATTTAGATGAATCGTACTGGATGTTGGTAAGGAATTATGAAGATCAGAGCGATACTATTATATCTATTCAGAGTATAACTGTTGGTAATGAGCAGTTAATACCACAGTGGGGTTTATCGGTAAATATTGAGTATTACAATCCTTACGATGCATCGATAGGTAAGAATTTTCCAGAGTTGTTATTTTCTAGTGTAGAGTTTGCGGATTCTTCGAAGCAGTGGATTACTGGTGTGCCAGATCAGGATGGATCTTCGCCAAGAAACTGGATACGTTCTGGAACGTCTGAGGAGAGTCAAGATTATGCTGCTTATTCTAGTAAGTGTGATGATCCTTATATATACAATGATTTTATAGGAGTTGACGATGCAGAAGTGTATGAGAAGGTGATTGAAGGCGTATGGGCACCATATAGATTAGTTGCAGCCGGTGATTGTAACCACCAGCCAGTAACTGCAGGTGGTGACTGGGCAGATAATGCGTATGAGACACCGCAAGTTGCGCCAGATGACAATGCTCAAATGACATTGGCTACGACAAGAGATCAATCAGATTTAAAGTATTTACCGTCTGTAGATGTAGTAATTACAGCAGACAAGAGTAAGTGGACTAGATGTCCTGTATTGGAGACACAGGATAATCCCTCTCTGTCTTGGGATCAGTCTGGACAAGTAAATCAGTCTATGGGTAATAAGTATGGTAATGGTACGTCTGTAGCAAGGGTGTATAAGCAATATCCAAAGTGGAAGCCTTCGGTAGATAAGGAAGGTAACCCATCGACGAACCCTGGAAGTGTTAGTAATCCTGAGGTATCGAATGATCCAAATGATCCAAATTATATTTGTGGATATGGTATGGGCTGGTTTCCTGGATATGCAATAGATGTAACCACTGGAGAGAGGTTGAATATGGCTTTTGGAGAAGATAGTTGGTTGGGTAACCATGGCGGGAATGATATGATGTTTAATCCATCTGCTTCGGAGCAATTAGGATTTGGAGGGTTTGGAGATTATGTTGGGGGAGGAAAGCATTTTATATATGTTTTTAGGAACTCATCGAAGTACAGTGCAACGGATGATCCTGGTAGTATGGTTGGATATGACTATGGTGAATTTTTCATGGACAAGTTTCAGAAGTCAAGTTTCAGGCCAGATATGTTAAAGATATGGAAGTCATGTGCTTGGGTAGGATATCCTATATTGAATGGAGATTACAATACGCAGTATTTGGGGGTAGCCCCAACAGATCCGAGTTCGTTTATAGCGACAGATGTTCGTGTAAAATTAAGGGTGGCTAGTCAGTACCAGTATATGAATACTAAGGATGGTAATGGAGATGGGATAAGAGACAATGGCACGTCTAATCCTTCCAATACTAGTGGTTCAGAAAACAGTTGGAATCCACTGTATGAGTTTAGTACGGATGATATTGCGGTGACAACCAATAGTGATTCAGCAGCGTTAGAGGCATGTGAAATATTAAATGTGGTACCTAATCCATATTATGCATATTCTAATTATGAGTTTGACAAGTTGGACAATGTGGTAAAGATTGTGAATTTACCGGATGTATGTGACGTGAAGATATATACAGTAAGCGGTACGTTGGTTAGATCATATAGCAAGGATAGTCCAGTGACGTCTATAGATTGGGATTTAAAGAATTTTGCAGGTATACCAATAGCGAGTGGAGTTTATTTGATACATATCAATGTGCCTGGAGTATGTGAAAAGGTATTGAAATGGTTTGGGGTGATAAGACCTCCAGATTTGGATAGTTTCTAGAGTAATTTTTTATATTTGCATAAATATTTATTATCCGCTGATGGCGGATTTTTTTGTCAAAAATTCATCCTATGTCAGAAATTAGTTATTACACAGAAGAAGGTTTAAGTAATTTAAAGAAAGAAATTAAAAATTTGGAGTCTGTAGAAAGACCTAAAATTTCTCAACAAATTGCAGAAGCTAGAGATAAAGGAGATCTTTCTGAAAATGCAGAATACGATGCTGCTAAAGAAGCTCAAGGTATGCTTGAAGCTAGAATTTCAAAACTTAAAAATAAATTAGCTAACGCAAGGTTAATAGACGATAGCGAAATTGACGATAGTAAGGTATTTATACTTTCAACAGTAAAAATAAAGAATGTTAATAACACCATGGAAATGACCTATACTTTAGTTGCTGAAAATGAAGCAGACATAAGAGCTGGAAAAATTTCCGTTGATTCACCTATTGGAAAAGGCTTATTGGGAAAAGAAGTAGGTCAGATTGCCGATATTAATACACCAGCAGGGATTATGAAATTTGAAATAGTTTCTATACAGCGTTAATGGAAGATTCTATTTTTACTAAAATAATTAACGGAGCCATTCCTTGCTATAAAATTGCAGAAGATGATAATTTCATAGCCTTTTTAGATGTTAATCCATTGCAAGAAGGACATACATTGGTAGTTCCGAAAATACAAATTGATTATATATACGATCTTCCAGACGATATTTTATCAGAGCTGTTTATTTTCTCTAAAATAGTCGCTAAAAAAATTGAAAATGCAATTAAATGTGAAAGAATTGGAGTAGCTGTTGTTGGTTTAGAAGTTCCCCACGCACATGTTCATTTAATTCCAATTAATGAAATATCTGACATGAATTTTCAAACTCCAAGAAAAATTTTTTCTAAGGAATATTTTGAAAAAACTACTAATAAAATCTTAGATTCTAACTAGATCTTTTAGGATTGTTTTTTAAAAAATCTTTCCACCCAGTATAGTTACTAGTTTTTTCGTGAGTATTCTGAAAATAGTGACAAATAGCAACAGCAATCCCATCAGTTGCGTCCAATTCCTTTGGAAGTGTTTTTAATTTCAAAACTGTTTGAATCATTTTAGCAACTTGATCTTTACTTGATGCTCCGTTGCCAGTGATGGACTGCTTGACTTTTCTTGGAGAGTATTCTTCAATTGGTAGTCCTTTTACAAGGCTAGCTGCCATGGCGACCCCTTGAGCTCTACCTAGTTTAAGCATAGATTGTACATTTTTTCCAAAAAAAGGAGCTTCTACAGCAACTTCATCAGGATGGTATTCTTCAATTAAATGTGTGATGCTCTCAAATATTTTTTTTAGCTTCAACTGATGATTCTCAAGTTTAGACATTCTCACAACTCCAGTACTTATCAAAGTCATTTTTTTATTTGTAATGCCTATTAACCCATAACCAAGAATATTAGTGCCAGGATCTATACCTAAAATTATTTTATCGAAGTCTTTCAAGGATTTTTACTTAAGTGGTTCTAAATACTACTTTAAAAATACTTTTTTTATTTCATTATTGGTTTTTGTTTTTGCAATTGCATACATATTAACAAGTATTGAAAGTCAAAAAAATCTAATATCCTTAATTGCTAAAGATTTTTCTACTACCATTATACCATATTTCATATTAATTTTTCTCTTACAGTTTGTCAACTGGACCCTTGAAGCATTGAAGTTTTATTTCCTTTTACCTGATTCTAAAAATCTATCCTTTAATCAAGTATTAAAATCCGTATATGTTGGAAATCTAACTGCAATTGTTACTCCTAAAAGATTAGGTAATTTTATTGGAAGAAATTGGATTCTTAAAGACAAAGCTCAACAGGTGACAATTTCAACTATTTCTGGAAATTTTTATCAGCTTTTCATTACTATAATAATGGCTTTTTGTTCATTTTTATATTTGTATTTTTTTAAAACACAATTTCTTTTAGAGCTCAAATATTATTTTTTATTATTAGTGTTTTTTTACTTACTTCTCTTATTTCTTATAGGCTACACTATATTTAATAATAATTGGCACCCAATAGTCAATAAATTAAAACTGGTTAAATATTTCAATATCTCTACAGATCATTTAAACAGCATTAGCTCTTTTAAAAGAATAAAAGTTTTATTTTTTGCAATGTCTAGATATTGGATTTTTATTTTTCAGTATTATCTCCTACTCAAAGGTTTTAATATAACTGTAGATTTTTTAGATGTAATAATTCTAGTTGGTCTTTTATTTGGAACGGTTACCTTCCTGCCATCATTTGCCCCAGGAAACCTAGGGACTAGAGAAGCATTGTCCATCTTTATTCTTGGAGGAAGTGCTCTTGGAATTAAGTTTGCTTTAGTTTCCTTTTTAGTATGGTCTGTAAATGTTGCATTTTCGGCTTTAATTGGTGCTGGCTTATTGTTTACTTCCAAAACCATAAAATGGTAATTATTTATTGTCTATTCATATTGTATCTATGTTTAATGTTCATCTCGATAATTGGATTTCTAAGAACAACTAAAGCTTTGAAAAGTGAAGATTCAGATGCTTTTATAACATTAATTATACCCTATAGAAATGAAGAATATAGAATTCAAAATTTATTAACTTCTTTAGAGATTCAAAAAGATATTTCATCAGTTAGTAAAATAATATTTGTAGACGATCATTCAACAGATTCCACTAGAAAAAATATTAATAATTGGATTTCAAAACAAGACTTAAATTGTGAATCTCTTTTTTTAGATAAATACCATGGAAAAAAAAGAGCAATAGATTTAGGTGTGCAAAATAGCTCTTCAGAATTTGTAATGATTATGGATGCTGATATATCGTTTAAAGATGTTTTTTTTGCTTCAATCAAAAAGAATATAGACTTAAGTTATGATTTGTATTTAACAGCAGTGGTTGAAAACAATGGAATTGTCTGGTCTAGAATTTTGTCTTACAGTATAAGTGTAATATCCATTGGTATGGCCAATTTGGGAATTCCAATTTTGGCCAATGGCGCAGGTTTAATCTTTAGAAGAAAATCCTATAATGAATTAATGCCATTCTACTCTAATTTTAATATCTCATCTGGAGACGACATGTATTTACTTAATAGTTTTTTATCTAATAAAAAATCTATCAAAACTATATTTAACAGTAATTTATTTATCGAAACACAAGGCTCTAGAGACCTTCAAGATATGGTTGAAAGATCGTTAAGATGGTCGGGAAAAATGAAAATGAAAGGATTGATAACTACTAAATTAGTTGGGTTGCTTATTGTTATTTGTAACCTTTTAATAATTCCACTTACAGCTTTAAGTATTTTTAAATTGCAGTGGTTGTTTTTTTCACTTTTATTATTGAAATTATTGCCTGATTTATTGGTTGTAATTATTGGATCTTTTTTTTATAAAGAAAATAAACTGTGGAAATATTCTTTGCCAATGTTTTTATTATATCCGTTAATACTTGTTTTGATAATACTCTTACAAGCCACAAAGTATAAAGTAAAGTGGAAAGAAAGAGATTTATTAAATATTTGAACGTATAGTTTCAATAAATTCTTTCTCTTCAATTACTCCAGATTTTCTCCATTTTATCTCACCTTCATTAAATAAAATGAAAGTTGGAATTCCTCTTACTTGAAATTTCCCGGCAACTTTTTCGTTGTTGTCAACATTTATTTTTAGAATTTTAATTTCATCTCCAAAATGTTTTTTAATTGATTTCAATGTTGGATTCATCATTTTACATGGATTGCACCAATCTGCATGAAAATCAACCAATACTGGTTTGTCACCTTTTATTATTTCTTGAAAAGTAGCCAAATCTCTCTTTAGTTTTGTAAAATTTTCAACGACGTATTGTTGGAGATAGACCCAAATCCACCTTCAATATCAATTGTATTATCAAATCCGTTTTTCTTTAAAATAGAACATGCTATCATACTTCTATACCCTCCAGCACAATGAATATGATATTTCAAAGATTTATTTAAAGATTTGTTATCAGAATCTATTAAAGCAAGGGGTATATGTTCTGAGTTTTTTAAATATCCATTATTTCTTTCCCCAACTTGTCTAACATCTAATATATTAATATTGTCATTTATAGATTTTTCAAACTCTTTTGCACTCTTAGAATCTATTGTGTCAATTGGATTACTTGAATTTTGCCATGTCTTAAATCCTCCCTTTAAGTAACCAAGACAGTTGTCAAAACCTACTCTTGATAATCTCATAATTGCTTCTTTTGCTTGACTTTCTTCACAAACTAATAATATTTTTATGTTTATATCCTTTAAAACAGCACCAACCCAAGGTGCGAATCCACCATTCAAACCAATAAATATTGAGCCAGGAACAAATCCATTTTTAAAAATATTTTGATTTCTTACATCAAGAATTATTGTATTTTCTTGGGATGATAAACTAATAAATTTTTCCAATTCTAGTGGAATTAATCCTCTTTCTAAAACTTTATCAAAATCTAAATAACCCTCTTGGTTTAATTTCACATTTGATGGAAAATAGGTCGGGGGTTCTGGTAAATTGTCTGTCAACTCCTTCACAAAACCTTCTTTTGAAAACGATCCATTTAAAGCATAATTTATTTTTTTTTGATTCTTTAAAGAATCTACAGTTTCCTTCATCATATTTTTACCACATGCAGAACCTGCTCCATGACCTGGATAAACTAATATATTATCGGGAAGTGGTTTTATTCTATTGTTTACCGATTCGTATAAAATCCCAGCCAATTCTTCTTTAGAAACGCCCATATATCGTTGAGCAACATCTGGAATTCCAACATCTCCTAAAAATAAAGTGTCACCAGTGAAAATACAGTGTTCTTTTCCATTTTCATCCTTTAGAATATAGGATGTGCTTTCTAAAGTATGACCAGGTGTATGTATTGCAGTTATGGTAACTGCTCCAATTTTAAATACCTGATTGTCTTCCGCTATAATCGATTCAAAATTTGGATCTGCTTGTGGTCCATAAACTATTTTTGCACCAGTTTTATTAGCAAGAGTTAAATGGCCACTTATAAAATCTGCATGAAAATGAGTTTCAAAAACATATTTAATCTTGGAATTGGAATCTTCTGCTAGCTTTAAATAGTTAGAAATTTCTCTTAATGGATCTATTACAGCAGCTTCACCATTGCTTTCTATAAAATAAGCACCTTGAGACAGACAACTAGTATAAATTTGTTCTACTTTCATATGGTAAAATTAGTTATAGTCTTTTGATTACCCAACAGATTATTGCTTAAATCACTTCTTTAGTATTAAATTTGTAAAATGATCAGTAATTTTTATTTGTATATATCTTGGAATGTTGATCCTGCACTCTATGATGGTTTTATTACCCTTAGATACTACAGTTTATTTTTTGCACTTTCGTTCATAATAGGATTTCAAATAGTAAAAAAAATGTTTGACAACGAATCTGCTCCTGAGCAGTGGATGGATAAGCTGCTTGTTTATACAGTTATAGGTACTATTCTAGGAGCTAGACTTGGACACGTTATTTTTTACGAACCCAATTATTATTTAGAAAATATTTCCGAAATATTAATGGTGTGGAAAGGTGGATTGGCTAGCCACGGAGCAGCAGTTGCGCTAATAATATCTATGTGGATTTTCTCTAAAAAAGTCACCCACAAAAAAACTATGTGGACCATGGATAAATTGGTGGTTGCCGTTGCTTTAGCTGCAGGTTTTATAAGAGTAGGAAATTTAATGAATTCTGAAATTGTTGGAGTAAGAACAGAAAGTGAGTCAGGTTTTTTTTACGAGTATAAAGCTAAGAATCAAATAGCAAGTTTTTTTAGCGTAGAGAGTGAAAAAATTCATCTAGATGAGACATCGATAGACACAACAATAAACGATATTAAATATTCACAATTAAAGGTAAGTGTTCCTCTTGGTAATAAAAAAATGAATCCTTATTATTCTGAAGCTTTCTCAAATGCATTTAATTTTCAAGCAATTGATTCTGATGCAGATTTTTTCTCTTCTAATGATAAAAATGATTTTATAGTTAGCTCTACCAATGAATTAATTCTCCCAATTTATATCATCCCAAGAATTCCTACGCAGTTGTATGAGGCAATCTCCTACTGGCTTATTTTTTGTTTTTTATTTTGGGGCTATTGGAAAAGAGATTGGTATTTATATTCTGGAAAGTTATTTGGTGCATTTTTCACACTTTTATTCGCCTCTAGATTTATTGTCGAATTCTTTAAAGAACATCAAACATTGGAAAATAGTTCGCTATTAACCATGGGACAATACTTAAGCATTCCCTTAGTTGGAGTTGGCTTATATTTTTGGATTAAATCAAAAAAAATTGATACGCACAAATAATATTACTGTAAAATACGGTGAAATAGAGATTAAATTTCCAAATATAAATTTGGATTATGGTGGTCAGTTGCTAATCATAGGAAAAAGTGGTTCAGGTAAAACAAGTTTACTTAATATTTTAGGAGGACTATTGTCTGCTGAAAGCGGAAATATATTGGTTAATGATATAGATATTTTTAGTTTGTCCAACAAAAAAAGAGATAAATTTCGAGGGCAACAAATTGGATTTGTATTTCAAACCCCTCATTTTATAAAGTCTCTCTCTGTTAATGACAATTTAAAGTTTTCACAATACATGTCTTCTAAAATAAATCAATCCAAAATTGATATGCTTTTAAAAAAGGTGGATTTAAAACATTTAAAAAACGCTTCAATTCAAAATCTAAGCGAAGGTGAAAAACAAAGAATTTCGATAATAAGAGCACTGGTAAATCAACCATCTATCATTTTTGCAGACGAGCCAACTTCTGCTTTGGACGACAATTCATGTAACAATGTGGTTGATTTATTAACCAATTTATCTCAGGAAAATAATACTACTCTTGTAATAGTAACTCACGATAAAAGAATTAAAGATAAGTTTCCCAATCAAATAAATTTAAATGATTTTTAAGTTAGCCTGGAGAAATATTATAACTAGACCTCTTTCAAGTGGTCTTTCTGCAGTTTTACTCAGTTCATCAATAATGGTAATTGTTTTATCAATGCTTACCATGAAACAAATGAGATCTAAGTTTAATGAAAATGCAAATAAGATAGATTTAGTAGTTGGGGCGAAAGGCAGTAGACTTCAGTCTGTATTATGTAATGTTTTCCATATAGATTATCCAAACGGTAATATAAAGCTCAATGAAGTAGATTTCCTCTTTAAACATCCTTTTGTGAAAAGTGCAATACCAATTTCGCTTGGGGATTCTTATAAAAAACATAGAATAATTGGAACAAACCCAAATTTCATTACCCAGATATACAATGGATCAATTTCAAAAGGAAATTTTTTTAATAAACCTTTAGAAGTGGTAATTGGTGCCAATGTTGCAGCAAAATTAAAATTAGATATTGGTGACTCTTTTAGTGGGAGTCATGGAATAGAAGAATCAACCCACGATCATGAAGATTTTCCGTACCGTGTAGTAGGTATTCTTTCACCAACAGGAGAAATTATTGATCAGTTGATAGTAACTTCTTTAGAAAGTGTTTGGCAAGTTCATCCTCATAATGATAAAAAAGGTTCTTTTGATTTAAAAACTGCTGAAGAACACGACCATCACTCTCATGATCACAAATCAGAAGTTTCTGAAAATAATAAGGAGGTAACAGCAGTTTTAGTAAATTACAATTCACCTAGAGCAAAATTTTCAATTCCAGGAATTGTCAATCAAAAAAATGCATTGATGGGGGCAGAACCAGCCATTGAAATCAAACAACTTTTAGATCTTATAGAACCTGCTGTAAACGTTATTTACGTCTTGTCACTATTTATTTTCGGGCTTTCTCTTTTTAGTATTGTTGTTACATTATTAAATTCGATGAAAGACAGAAAGTATGAAATATCTATGATGAGAGTTGGAGGAGCTAGTGTTAGATTAATTTTTATTTCTATAATTTTAGAGGGTTTCTTTATTGGGCTATTAGGAAGTGTTTCAGGATTGATATTGGGACATTCAATTATGGGAATTATGGCTAGATTTTTAAATCTTAAGTACAATTATCAATTTTCAGGTTTGGTATTTGATAGCCTAGAATTAGTTTTGCTTTTTGTGACAATACTAATTGGAATGACCGCGGCAATATTCCCTGCAATAGCAGCCTACAGACTGGATATCTCAAAGACATTAAAAAATAAAACATGAGAAACAAAATAATTTTAGCAACCACCTTTTTTTTATTTTTTGTAGGAAATATTTTTAGTCAAAATATCATTACTTGGGAGCTTTTGAAAAATGTAGAGTTTGATGAGATTTGGTCTGAAGAATTTCAGGCTTATTATATGGTGCCAAAGTTTTCGGAATCCGTTAAAGAAATGGACGGCAAAGAAGTACAAATTAGAGGCTTTATAATTCCGGTGGATATTGTACAAGACTATTATGTGCTTTCTGCCAATCCATATAGCTCTTGTTTCTTTTGCGGTCAGGCTGGTCCTGAATCAGTAATGGAGATTCAAATGATTAAAAAATATGAAGGATTAAGAATGGACCAGGTAATAACTTATAAGGGCACTTTAAAATTAAACGTCGATGACATTTACCAATTGAATTATATTCTAGAGGATGCAGAAATAATAGAGTAGTTAAACCAATTTTTGAATTTCATTCCAAACGATTTCTGTAGCTCCTTTATTCTCTTTTATAATTTCTTTGGCTTTTTTCTTTTTTTTCTCTAATTCAGCTTTATTTCCAATTAACTTTGAAATAATATTTTTTAGATCCTTAGAATCGTGGATAATCTCTGCAATCTCTTCTTTAAGCATTAAATTAGCTTCTGGATAATTGTCAATATTGGGGCCAAATAAAAGAAAGTTTCCCTTTGCTGCTGCCTCTAAGATGTTGTGTAGTTTGCCAGAGAACCCTCCTCCAATAAAGGCAATATCGCTATAGTTGTAAAGATCTGCGAGAATTCCAATTTGATCAACAATTAAGACTTTAGGTATCGGTTTCTTTAAATCAATTTCGGAGTATAGTAAAGCTTCATTTCCAAATAATTTTTTTGTTTTTAAGATTTCATTTTCTTTAATCTCATGTGGAGTTATTATCCAATTAACATTGTCTATCTTCTTAATTATTTCTGCAGTTATTCTTTCTTCTTTTTCCCAAGAGGAACCTAAAATAATACATGGGGACTTAATATCTAAAACTAAATTTGATTCAACTTCATTGAAGGTGTCAAATCTAGTATCTCCAGAATATTTAAAATTAAAAAATCCATTTTTTTCTAATATTTCTTTAGATGAATAATCTGCAGTTAATATCAAACTCATGGACTGAAGTATTTTTTTAGCGGATTTTCCTAGTATATTAAAATACCAATGGTTCTTTCTAAATTTGGAAGAAAATACCAAAGACGGAATTTTTCTATTATTACATTCACTGATTAAATTGAGCCATAGGTCATACTTCACAAAAATTAAAATACTTGGTTTAATAAAATCTATAATTTTTTTTGAATTTCTTTTTTTATCAAAAGGCAAATAAAATTTATGAAAATTTTCATTTTCAAAATTGTAGTTGTCATAACCAGAGGGGCTAAAAAACGACATTACCACCTGGTTGTTTTTTTGATTTAAAATTTCTTTAACCAATGAACTTGCCATAATAGCTTCTCCGTGGGAAGCAGCATGAATCCAAAAAGTTTTTTTATCGGAATTTAAATTGGATAAGTTTTTCTGCCAATTTTTTTGACCTTTTATTGATTTTTTGGACTTATTTTTTCCAAAAAATGCAGAAACTTTTATGTAAATAGACAATAGATCAATAGCAATTTGATAATGAAATAAACCCATTTTAATTGTAGTAAAATTCGTTGGGATCCTTTCTTAAAACTGGGAAAAACCATCCTGCTCTTAGTCCAAGATATACGTCAAATTTATTATCAGTATAAGGGCCCATTAAGTCAATCTGATAATCTCTCATTCCTCTGTTAAATCCTTCTATAATTTCTATCCCAATTGTAAAATTTACAAGTTTGTTGTTACTCATGTTTTGGTAGCCAATGTATTGTTTCAATAATACCCCAACTGTAAGCCTGTCATAGTATTTTAAATATTCCTTTTTGAGCTGAGGAATTAAATTTTCTTGATTTTCAATTCTTATTTTATGATACATAGATCCAATACCCCCTTTTAAGAAAATACCAGAATTTGGATTTGGCCCAATAAGATTTAAGACTTTTCCAATATCTAAACTAATTAATCCACCCCTGTGATACATTAGAAATAGATTTTCTTCTCCATACTGGTTAATAATCCATCCTTGATCATTTATTAAGTGATCTAAGACGCTTGAATTTTTAACATTTTCACTATGAATAAAATTGTAATTTAATTCAAAGGTTTGATTTCTTTTATTTTTCCAGCCAATGGAAAGTCCAATATTAGAATTTATTCCATAATCTTCTGCAAAATCTCCCTTGGGAGACTGTAGAGCTAGGCTAACCCTTACAAAAGGGAAATAAATAACAGAATCTTTATTTTTTTGACATGTTCCATTGGTCAATATTAATATTGAAAATAGTAAAATGACAAGTACTTTATTTAACAGTGTCAACTTTAAGAAGTATTAATTTGAAAAATCAAATATAAGAATTGCCATAAATCTAGGATATAGTTATATTCGCAATTGTTAATTTATAGAGATGAGCGAAAATAATTTAAATATTCAAATGGTTGACCTAAAAAGTCAATATATGAAGATCAAGCCTCAAGTAGATCAAGCTATAAATGATGTTTTGAGTTCTACACAATTCATAAATGGAGAACATGTCAAATCTTTTCAAAATGAATTAGCTGCTTATCTTGATGTAAAACATGTTATTACTTGCGCAAATGGAACAGATGCGCTTCAAATATCTATGATGGCCCTTGGCTTAAAGCCTGGAGATGAGATAATAACTCCATCTTTCACTTACATAGCTACTACAGAAGTAATAGGGCTTTTAGGCTTAAAACCTGTGTTTGTGGATTGTAATCCAGAAAATTTTAATATTTCTGTTGATGAAGTAGAAAAGGCAATTACTAAAAAAACCAAAGCCATTGTTCCAGTTCATCTTTTTGGACAGTCTTCTGATATGAAATCTATTATGAGTTTGGCCAAGAAATACAATCTTTTTGTAATTGAAGACAATGCTCAAGCAATCGGTAGTGATTATTTAGGATTTAACCAACCTCAAAAAACAGGAACTATAGGAAATATTGGATGTACTAGTTTTTTCCCCTCTAAAAATTTAGGGTGTTTTGGTGATGGCGGTGCAATGATGACTAACGATGATGAGTTAGCAAAAAAACTTCGAATGATAGCTAATCATGGACAAAGTAAAAGATATTACCACGATATAGTTGGGTGTAACTCAAGATTAGATAATATTCAGGCTGCAGTACTAAGAATTAAGCTCAAAGAACTTGATCAATACATTTTAAACAGACAGAAAGCTGCAAATTATTACGATCAAAATTTAAAGGACTTAGATCAACTTACACTTCCATTCAGAAACTTAGATTCTAATCATGTTTTTCATCAATATACTTTAAAGCTGGATGACTCTATAGTAAGAGATGAATTAATCCAATATTTAGCGGATAAAAACATTCCGGCAATGGTATATTATCCAGTACCTGCTCATAGGCAAAAAATGTTTTCCAAAATCCCGAATTCTTATGGAAATATGAAAGTTACCAATTGGCTTTCATCCAGAGTATTTTCATTGCCAATGCATACAGAACTTTCTACTATGCAACAAGACTATATAATTGAAAATATTTCTAATTTTTTAAATAAATAATAAATAATGAAAATAGCTGTAATTGGAACTGGATATGTAGGCCTAGTAACAGGAACTTGTTTAGCAGAAACTGGAAACACAGTTACTTGTGTGGATATTGATGAACAAAAAGTCCAGACACTGAAAAATGGAAAAATTCCTATATACGAACCACATTTAGATAATTTTTTTCAAAGGAATATTGCTCAAAAAAGATTGTTTTTTACAACCCAACTGGAAGAAGGAATAAAAGACGCACAATTAATATTTTTAGCACTTCCAACCCCCCCTGGTGACGATGGTTCTGCAGACTTAAGCTATATTCTTTCGGTAGCTAAAGAACTTGGAAAGATTATTAAGAATTATAAAGTAATTATTGACAAAAGTACAGTTCCAGTTGGCACAGCTGAAAAAGTTACTAAAGTAATTAGAGAAAATTCTAGTGTGGATTTTGATGTGGTTTCAAATCCTGAATTTTTAAGAGAAGGGTTTGCAGTAGAAGATTTTATGAAACCAGAAAGAGTTGTGGTTGGAACAAGAAGTGAAAAAGCGAAAAAGCTAATGGAGGAATTATATCAACCATTTGTTAGACAAGGAAACCCTATACTATTTATGGATGAAAAATCAGCAGAGCTTACCAAGTATGCCTCCAATTCTTTTCTTGCTACAAAAATAACTTTCATGAACGAGATTGCCAATTATTGCGAAATGATTGGTGCAGATGTGGATATGGTTAGAAAAGGAATGGGAACAGATTCTAGAATTGGTAAAAGATTTTTATTTCCTGGTATTGGCTATGGAGGAAGCTGTTTTCCAAAAGACGTTAAAGCATTAAAAAAAGCTGGTCAAGTTGAAAATTATCAGTTTAAAATAATAGATGCAGTAATGAAAGTTAACGAAATCCAGAAAATGAGCTTGGTTAAGAAAGTAAAATCTTATTTTGGAGAGAACTTAAAAGGAAAAAGATTTGCTTTGTGGGGACTTGCTTTTAAACCAGAGACGGACGATATAAGAGAAGCTCCATCGTTGTCCATTATCAAAGAATTAACTGATTCTGGATCCGAAATTCTCTCCTATGACCCTGAAGCAATGGATAATGTTAGAGATTTGCTTGGAGATAAAATCCAATATTCTAAAAATGGTTTAGATGCTTTAAAAGATGTAGATGCATTATTAATTGCAACTGAATGGTCTGCTTTTCGAAATCCCGATTTTAATTTAATGCATTCTTTAATGAAAAGCCCAATAATATTTGATGGAAGAAATTTATATTCTTTAGAGTCCATGGAAAAGAGAAATTTTTATTACCAAAGTGTAGGCAGAAAAGTAATTAATAATTTAAATAAATGAAAAGGGTATTAATTACTGGAGCAGCTGGGTTTTTAGGTTCTCATCTATGCGAAAGGTTTTTAAATGAAAACTTTTTTGTAATTGGCATGGATAATCTTATTACAGGCTCTTCAAAAAATATTGACTTATTTAAAACCCATAATAACTTCAAATTTATTGAACATGATGTATCAAAATATGTTCAAATCGATGGGGATTTAGATTTTATTCTTCATTTTGCATCTCCTGCAAGCCCTGTAGATTATTTAAAAATACCTATCCAAACGTTGAAAGTAGGCTCTTTAGGAACTCACAATTTGTTAGGGTTAGCAAAAGCAAAAAAAGCTACTATTTTAGTTGCTTCTACAAGTGAGGTTTATGGCGATCCGCTTGTTCATCCACAAAATGAAAGCTACTTTGGAAATGTCAATCCTATTGGTCCTAGAGGAGTTTATGATGAGGCTAAAAGGTTCCAAGAAGCTATTACTATGGCCTATCATAGATTCCATAATTTAGATACTAAGATTGTAAGAATTTTCAACACTTATGGCCCTAGAATGAGATTGAACGATGGCAGAGTCCTGCCAGCATTTATAGGACAATCTTTAAGAAATGAGGATTTGACTATTTTTGGAGATGGTTCTCAAACTAGATCTTTTTGCTATGTAGATGATTTGATGGAAGGAATTTATAGGCTTTTACATAGTGATTATAATTATCCGATTAACCTTGGAAATCCCAACGAAATTACCATTAAAGATTTTGCTAATGAAATTGTAAATTTAACTGGAAAAAATCAAAATATTATATTTAAAGAATTACCTGAAAATGATCCTTTAAAAAGAAAACCAGATATAGATCTGGCAAAGAATATATTAAACTGGGAACCTAAAATCCAAAGAAATGAAGGTTTGAAATTAACTTATGATTACTTTTGTAGCCTATCACTTGAGGAATTAAATAAGAAAGACCATCAAAATTTCGAATCTTATAACAACTATTAATGAATTATTTCGCACATCCTACAGCAGTAATTGATGAAAATGTAAAAATTGGCAATGAATCTAAGATTTGGCATTTTAGCCATATTATGAGTAATTCAGCTATTGGAATAGGTTGTAATATAGGTCAAAACGTAGTGGTTTCTCCTTATGTAGAATTAGGCAATAATGTAAAAGTTCAAAATAATGTATCAATTTACACAGGTGTAGTGTGTGAGGATAATGTATTTTTAGGTCCATCTATGGTTTTTACAAATATTCTAAATCCTAGAAGTGCGATTGTTAGAAGAGATGCATATGTTAAAACATTGGTAAAGAAAGGAGCTTCTATTGGTGCAAATGCTACAATTATTTGCGGTAATAGTATTGGTGAATATGCTCTTATAGGAGCAGGAACTGTTGTTACTAAGCCAGTTAAGCCCTATGCTTTAATAGTTGGGAACCCTGGAAAACAAATTGGATGGGTCAGTGAGTATGGTCATAGATTAGAGTTTGTTTCTGGAAAAGCCACATGCCCAGAGTCGTTAAAGTCTTATGAACTAAAAAATGATTCTGTAAAAGAGATTAAATAATGGATAAAATTAAGTTTGGAATAATTGGAGCTGGTCATATTGGTAAAAGACATGCAGAAATGGTATTAAGAAATACAAATTGTGAACTTACTGCTATTTGTGATGTTTTACCCAAAGAAAGTTTAGCATTAGAACCTTACGATGTTCCATATTACAATGATTATTTAAAAATGCTTAACTCACATCAAGAAATAGATGTTGTTTGTGTTTGTACTCCAAATGGTTCACATTCTGATATTTCTATTTCTGTTTTGAAACATGACAAACACGTTGTAATAGAAAAACCAATTGGACTAACTGTTGCCAACTGTGAAAAAGTGATTTTTAATGCACTTCAAAGAAACAAACATGTATTTGCTGTCATGCAAAACAGATATTCTCCCCCAAGCGAATGGATCAAAGAAATTATTGAAACTAAAAAATTAGGAGATATATTTATGGTTCAAGTAAACTGTTTTTGGAATAGAGACGATAGGTATTATAAAAAAGGAGGATGGAAAGGAACACAAGACTTGGATGGTGGTACACTTTTTACGCAATTTTCTCATTTCATAGATATCATGTATTGGTTGTTTGGAGACATAGAAAATATTCAAGGAAAATTTGAGGACTTTACCCACCAAGAATCTACAGATTTTGAGGACTCAGGAATAGTTTCTTTTGATTTTAAAAAAGGTGGTATGGGCTGTTTGAATTATTCTACAGCAGTTTGGAACTCCAACTTGGAAAGCAGTATGACAGTTATTGGAAGTAGAGGAAGTATTAAGATTGGTGGTCAGTATATGAATGAAATCGAATATTGCAATATAAAAGATTATAAAATGCCCGAGCTAGCACCTTCTAATCCCCCAAATGATTATGGTCCTTATAAAGGAAGTGCAGCAAACCATCATTATATTATTGAAAATGTTGTAGAGACATTAAGAGGACAAAATGTAGCCACCACCAATGTTTTAGAAGGATTAAAAGTAGTAGAAATTATAGAAAAGATTTATAAACTTAGAGATAATCAAAAATGAAAATTTACGATAAATTAATTGCTAAAGAAGAAAAAATTGCTGTTGTTGGGTTAGGATACGTAGGTCTTCCAATTGCATTAGAATTTGCCAAAATAACTAACGTTATAGGGTTTGATATTAACCCAGAAAGGGTTTCTATGATGAAAAATAAAATTGACCCTAGTAATGAGTTAGTTTCAACTGATTTTGACAATTGTTCAATAGAGTTTACTCATAAAATTGAAGATTTAAAAGAAGCCAAGTTTTTTATAGTCGCTGTACCAACACCAATTGATCAAAGTAAAGAACCCAATATTAAGCCATTACTTTCGGCAAGTGAAACAGTTGGAAAGGTTCTTAAAAAAGGAGATTATGTGGTGTATGAATCTACAGTATACCCAGGATGCACGGAGGAAGATTGTATTCCAGTTTTGGAAAAATTGAGTGGTTTGAAGTTTGTAAAGGACTTTAAAGTAGGTTACTCACCAGAAAGAATTAATCCAGGAGATAAAGTTCATACTCTTTCTAGTATTGTAAAAGTCTCCTCTGGATGCGATGAAGAATCTTCAGAAGAAATTGCCAAAACCTATGAATTAGTTGTTTCTGCGGGTGTACATAGAGCATCATCTATAAAAGTAGCAGAGGCCGCTAAAATTATTGAAAACACTCAAAGAGATGTAAATATTGCTTTGATCAATGAACTTTCTGTGATATTCAATAGGATGAATATAAATACTTACGAAGTATTAGAAGCTGCAGGAACTAAGTGGAATTTTTTGAATTTTAGACCAGGGCTTGTTGGAGGTCATTGTATAGGTGTTGATCCATATTATCTCACGCACAAAGCCAAGGAACTTGGCTACCATGCACAAATAATTAATTCTGGAAGAGCGGTTAACGACTCTATGGGGGCCTATGTTGGTAGAACAGTTGCTAAAAAAGTTATAGCTTCAGGAACTCCAATGCAAGAAGCTCGAGTTTTGGTTATGGGAGCTACTTTTAAGGAAGATGTTTCTGACATAAGAAATTCTAAAGTAGTAGATGTAATCAACGAATTAAAATCTTTTTCTTGCCATGTTGAAGTCGTTGATCCTCATGCGAGTTCTGATGAACTAATGGAAGAATATGGTTTTGATTTAGTAGTTAAAACAAGTGGAATTTACCACTCTGTAATTGTTGCTGTTAATCATCAAGAATATACTCTTTTAGATGAAAATTACTTTGCATCTATTCTTTCTGAAAAAGGAGTTTTAGTAGATTTAAAAGGTATTTTTAGAAATAAAATTCAAAAACTAAATTATTGGACACTATAATGGATTATAAAAAAATCATACTTATAACTGGTGGTGCTGGCTTTATTGGCTCGCATGTGGTTAGAAAAATGATTAATCAATACCCTGAATACTTGATAGTTAATTTAGATAAATTAACCTATGCAGGTAACTTAAATAATCTAAAGGATATTGAAAATAAATCCAATTATAAATTTGAAAATATTGATATTAATAACGAAGAAGCCATTCAAATTTTATTTGAAAAATATTTATTTGATGGGGTAATTCATTTAGCTGCTGAATCACATGTGGATCGTTCTATTTCAAATCCTGGTGAATTTGTGACTACCAATGTTATTGGGACTTTAAATTTATTAAACGCTTGCAGAAAAAATTGGAAAAGTTTTGAAGACAAATGTTTTTATCATATTTCTACAGATGAGGTATATGGTTCTTTAGGAGAAACAGGATTTTTTTACGAGACTACTTCTTACGATCCAAGAAGCCCTTACTCTGCATCCAAAGCAAGCTCCGACCATCTTGTTAGAGCATATGGTCATACCTATGGTTTACCAATCAAAATTTCAAATTGCAGTAATAATTATGGTTCTCATCAGTTTCCAGAAAAACTAATTCCATTAATTATAAATAATATTCAAAATAAAAAACCTCTTCCAATTTATGGAAAGGGAGAAAATGTAAGAGATTGGCTCTGGGTGGAAGACCATGCTAATGCTATCGATTTAATTTTTCAAAAAGGAAGAATTGGCGAAACTTATAATATTGGTGGTCATAACGAGTGGAAGAATATTGATTTAGTTAACCTATTATGTGACATAATGGATGATAGACTTTCTAATCCTAAGGGAGAATCTAGAAAGCTAATAACTTATGTCAAAGACAGAGCTGGACACGATTTAAGATATGCTATTGATGCTACAAAAATTCAAAATGAATTAGGATTTACTCCTTCTGTAAGCTTTGAAGAAGGACTGGCAAATACTGTAGATTGGTATTTAAATAACAAAGAATGGTTAGATAATGTTACAAGCGGATCTTATCAAAACTATTACCATCAACATTATAATTAATGGGTTTATTTAGTCGTATTTTCCCTAAAAAAGAATTAACCATTGAGCCTATAGATCTAAGCTTTTTGAGAAACGATATTCATTCTCATTTAATTCCTGGTATCGACGATGGATCTCCTGATATGGAGACCACAATAATGTTGCTCAAAAAATTTATTGCTTTAGGATATAAAAAAGTAATAACTACTCCTCATGTAATGAGTGATTATTATAAAAACACTCCAGAAATAATACTTTCTGGATTAGATAAAGTTAAAACAGAAATAATAAAAAACAACTTAAGTATTGAAATCGAAGCTGCTGCAGAATACAATTTGGAACCAGAGTTTGAAGACTTATTAGAAAAAAACAATTTACTTACGTTTGGCCCTGAAAAGTATCTTCTTTTTGAGCTATCTTTTTTTGATGAACCTCCTAGAGTAAACGATATTATTTGGAAAATGAGAGAAAAGGGAGTTTCTCCTGTTCTTGCTCATGTAGAACGTTATGCTTACTGGCATAAAGATTACGACAAAATAGAAGAAATGATAAACAGAGGTGTAAAGCTTCAATTAAATATTGGATCTATAACAGGAGCTTATGGGCCAGAAGTAAAAAAAGTTGCAGATAGACTAATAAAAGATAAAGTCATTGATTTTGTTGGCAGTGACTGCCATCACGAACAGCATCTAGAAATGATTAGTCATGCATCTAGACTACCTATTTTTCATTCTCTAGTTCAGCAAGAACAGATTTTAAATAAATCGTTATAATAAAGTAGCACTTGAAGTAGCAATAGATCTATCTACTTTTTTAAATAATCCTTGCAATACTTTTCCTGGTCCAACTTCAATTACTTCAATATTTTTATTTTCTAAAATATTTTTCATTGACTGGGTCCATTTTACTGGCGCAGTTAATTGAGCAATTAAGTTGGCTTTGATTTGTTCAGCATCTATTACAGCTTCGCCACTTACATTTTGGTAAATTGGACATATTGGATGACTAAATAAAGTATGATCAATTGCATTTTTCAATTCGTTTTTTGCAGATTCCATTAAAGGAGAATGGAACGCTCCTCCAACAGGTAATTTTATTGCTCTTCTTGCTCCAGCAGCTGTTAGTTTTTCAATTGCTATGTCAATGGCATTCATTTCACCAGAAATCACAAGCTGTCCAGGGCAATTGTAATTTGCTGGAACTACTGTCCCTTCAATAGTACTACAAATCTCTTCAACAATATTATCTTCAAGACCTAAAATTGCAGCCATTGTGGATGGCTTTTCTTCACAGGATTTTTGCATTGCCAATGCTCTTTTATGAACTAAAATTAAACCATCTTCAAACGAAAGACATTTATTTGCCACTAAAGCTGAAATTTCACCCAGTGAATGTCCAGCTACCATATCTGGTTTAAAATTTTCACCTAAAGTGATAGCAAGAATTACTGAATGTAAGAAGATAGCAGGTTGGGTAACTTTTGTTTGTTTCAGCTCCTGATCTGTTCCATGGAACATAATATCTGAAATATTAAAACCTAAAATGTCATTGGATTTTAGAAATAAATTTTTTGCAGACTTTTTTGAGTCAAATAAATCTTTTCCCATTCCTGAAAATTGGGCTCCTTGACCAGGAAAAACATATGCTTTCATAATATTAATTAATCTCTATTTCCAAAAAGTCTTAGCAACATTAAAAATAGATTGATAAAATCCAAGTACAACGTTAGAGCTCCTAAAACCATCATTTTTTGAGCTGTTTCGGACCCTTGGTCAATTTGATTTCCAATATTTTTAATCTTTTGCACATCATAAGCAGTTAGACCTGTAAATACTAAAACTCCAATTATTGAAATAATGTAATCCATTAACGAACTTCCAATAAACATATTTACAATACTTGCTACAACAATTCCTACTACACCCATCATTAATAAACTCCCCATTTTTGTTAAATCTGTTTTGGTTGTATAACCAGTAAGGGCCATAATACCAAATGTCAATGCACTAATAAAAAATGTAGTTGCGATAGAGGAAGTTGAGTAAATAGCAAAAATGGTACTTAAGCTAATTCCAGTTAGTGTTGAATAAAGAATAAAGATTCCTAATAAAAATTTTACGCTGTATTTATTAAACCCAAATCCTATCATCATAACTAATCCTAATGGAGCAAGAGTTGAAATCCATCCAAAAGTTGTTAAGCCTCCCTCAAAGCTAATTATGTAGTGTTTCATTTCTTCACTTGCAAACCATACAGCAGAAATTCCTGAAATGATAAGGGCTGTAAACATCAAAGAAAAAACATTAGCCACAAAACTGCTCGTATTGGTTCTAGACTTTGATTTAGTATAATTTTTTATTTTAATTGGTTCCATATTATGAGTTAAACTTTATTAAAGTTGTTCTTTTAGTTTTAGCAAAAAGGATTTTATTTTCACCATTTTATCCAATATTAATTTCTGATTTTTTAGTTCTGAAATATCAGCTTTTAAAACATCTTTAGCTCCATTTAATGTATAACCCCTTTCCTTTACTAAGTGGTAAATTAAATGACAATTCTTAACGTCCTCCTTGGTAAATTGACGATTTCCTTTATTATTTTTTTTTGGTTTTAGTATTTCAAACTCCTTTTCCCAAAATCTAACTAAGGAAGTATTGACATTTAACATTTTTGCTAATTCACCTATACTATAATAGATCTTTGGAGATTTATCAATATCAAACTTTAGCAAATCCATTTTATAGAGATTGAGTTGGTCGAGATGAAATCTCTATCACTTTATCGTATTCTTCAGGACTTAAATCGTTGAAAAAGAAATTAACTGGATTTATTTGTCTTTTGTTTTTGAATACTTCATAATGAAGATGTGGTCCTGTAGATTGACCTGTATTTCCAACATAACCTATATGGTCTCCTCTTTTAACTTTCTGACCTTTTTTACACTTAAATTTACTACAATGTGCATATCTTGTTTTGTATCCATAGCCATGATTAATTAAAATGGTTTTTCCATAACCGCCTGTCCATCCAACTTTTTCAATTACACCGTCGCCAGTTGCATATATTTCAGTCCCAACTGGAGCTGTAAAATCCATTCCTTTATGCATTTTAAGAATTTTATATATTGGATGCATTCTCATACCAAATCCAGAAGCAATTCTAGTTAAATCTCTGTTGTTGATAGGTTGAATACTTGGTATTGCCTTAAGCATTTTTTGCTTTTCCTTGGTAATTTCAAAAACCTCATCAAAAGATTTGGATTGAGAAGAAAGTTTTTTCTCAATTAGTTCTAATTTTTGAACTATTTCAACCACTAGTTCTCCGTACTCTATATTTTCATATTTTTTGAATTTGATTGGATTTCCACCAGTTCCAAGTTTTCTTTTGTGATCTGGGTAAGGATCGGCTTCAAAAATAGCTCTATAAATATTATCATCTTTATTTTGAATGTCATTAAGAACTTCAAGAATAAGGTTAAGATCTTTATTGAAAACTGATATTTCTTGTCTTAAACTTTGGTTTTCCTTTGCGGCTTCTTTTTGTATAAATGATTTGATGTTATAAAACGAAAATGAAAGTATTAGAACCGAAACAACTACAGACGCAATTAAATAATAAGAAAGTCTTTTAAACTTATCCCATAGGGTTAAGTTTATCTTTTCATAATTAAGAGTATTTGGATTGTATTTGTAATTCGTATTTTTCAATTTATACTAAATTTACGCGAATTTAATCATTTTTATTTTAAGTTAAATACATCTTCTTAACCCAGTTTTGTTGAGAACAAATCAAAAACTAATATCATGAATTCTATTTATATCATTTTTACATTTTTATTACTTAGTTCGTTTTCTGTAAAGCAATCCTATTCGAATTATAATACACACTTTACAAATTTTAATCAAAATGACACTTTACAAAAGAAGAAAGATACCATAAATTTAATTGCAGTTGGGGATATTATGATGGGTACTAATTTTCCAAATAAAAGCTATTTGCCTAATAACGATGGAGCTGATTTATTTAAGAACGTCGAAAGTTTTTTAAATAAAGGAGATGTTACTTTTGGTAATTTGGAGGGAGTTATTGGCAATGGGGGAATTCCTAAATCTTGTAATAATCCAAAATATTGTTATACTTTCCGAATGCCAGAACATTATATTTCTAATATTAAAAATGCAGGATTTGACTTGTTAAGTATCGCAAATAATCACGCCAATGATTTTGGATTGGAAGGCAGAAAGAAAACTGCATCAGTTTTAAAAACTGCTGAAATAAATTTCGCAGGTTCATTGGATAAGCCGTACACAGTTTTCACCAAAAAAAATATTAAGTATGGGTTTCTTTCAACTGCTCCAAATAGCGGTTGCTTTAATATGAAAAATTATTCTAAAGTAGTGGAGTATGTAAAGTATTTGGATTCACTATGTGATATTGTTATTGTTTCTTTTCATTCCGGAGCAGAAGGTTATAAAGCAATTCATACTCCAAGAGTTGATGAGATTTTCTTAGGCAATAACAGAGGGAGTGTTTATGAATTTGCTCATTTATGTATTGATGCAGGTGCTGATGTTCTTCTTGGCCATGGCCCTCATGTCACAAGAGCAGTTGAATTATATAAAAATAGATTTATTTCCTATAGTATGGGGAATTTCTGTACTTATGCCCGGTTCAATTTAAAAGGGCCTTGTGGTGTTGCTCCAATTTTTGATCTTAGTTTAAGTTCAAATGGTGAGTTTATTGCTGCAAAAGTAATTTCTATAAAGCAAATAGGAGAAGGAATTCCATTAGTTGATGCTTCCAAAGGAGCCTGGAAATATGTAGAAAGCCTATCCAAAGAAGATTTCCCAGAATCAGCTTTAGTTTTTAATGAAAAACAGAGTATTATATCAAAAGCACCCTAAAAAGATTTCTTGCAATTTTTTATGATAAGGAACGCACTAAAGTTCTATAATCATTAAAATAGTATATTTAAAATAAATAACTTTACTCTTAATTAACACCATACAATAATTTATGAATTCAAAAGATATAAGAGCTGCTTTTTTTTCATTTTTTAAGGCTAAAAATCATAGTATTGAAAAATCTGCACCTATGGTGGTTAAGGATGATCCAACTCTTATGTTTACCAATGCAGGTATGAATCAATTCAAAGATATTTTTCTTGAGTTTGAGATTCCTAAAAATAAAAGAGTTGCCAATACCCAAAAATGTCTAAGAGTTTCAGGAAAACATAACGATTTGGAAGAGGTTGGTGTTGACACTTACCATCATACAATGTTTGAAATGTTGGGTAATTGGTCTTTTGGAGATTATTTCAAGAAAGAGGCAATTCAATGGTCTTGGGAACTTTTTATAGAAGTTTATAAAATAGACAAAAGCAAGCTGTATGTCACTGTTTTTCAGGGAGATGAAGAAGATGGAACCAGCTTTGATAAAGAATCGTATGAATTTTGGGGAAATTTACTTTCTAGCGATAGAATATTAAAATTTGGGAAAAAAGATAATTTTTGGGAAATGGGTACTCAAGGTCCATGTGGTCCAAGTTCTGAAATTCATATTGATTTAAGAAATGATGAAGAAATTCTTCAAATACCCGGGAAAGATTTGGTAAATAAAGACCATCCTCAAGTTGTTGAATTATGGAATCTTGTTTTTATGGATTACAATAGAAATTCTGATGGTTCATTAGCTCCTTTAAAAAATAAGCATGTTGATACTGGAATGGGATTGGAAAGACTGGCTATGGTTCTTCAGAATAAGAATAGCAACTATGATACAGATGTTTTTAAACCAATAATTGATTCTTTAGAGTCTATCGCTAATAAAAAATATCTATCTGGTAATTTAGATGAGTCAGAAAATAAAGTAAACATTGCTTTTAGGGTAATTGTAGATCATCTGAGAGCAGTTTCTTTTTCAATTACAGATGGTCAGTTGCCATCCAATACTGGTGCTGGATATGTAATAAGGAGAATTTTAAGACGAGCAATTAGGTACGGTTATCAGTTTTTGGATTTAAAGGAGCCATTTATTTATCAGTTAGTTCCCTCACTGGTAAATAATTTTGAAGGTGTATTTCAGGAGATAAGTCTTCAGAAAGATTTTATTAAAAAGATAATCCAAGAAGAAGAAATATCTTTTTTCAGGACCTTAAGTTCTGGAATCAAAAGGATGGAAGAAATTGTTAAGAGTCAAAAAAAACAACTAAAAAATACTATAAGCGGTCAATTGGCTTTTGAATTGTACGATAGATATGGGTTTCCTTTAGATCTCACTCAACTCATTGCATCTGAAAACAAACTAAAAATAGATATTGTAGAATTTGATAAATGTCTCAATGAACAAAAAAACAGATCTAAAATTGATGCTGTTAAACAGTACGGAGACTGGATAGTTTTAAAGCAAGATGATGTACAAGAATTTGTTGGATATGACCATTCAGATGCAAAAATCATTATTACCAAATACCGTTCATTAGTGGTTAAAGGACAAACAAAATTTCAATTAATATTTAATTTAACTCCCTTTTATCCAGAGGGTGGGGGTCAAGTTGGAGATACTGGTTTTATTGAAGACAACCAAGGAAAGGTTCATGTTAAGGATACTAAAAAAGAAAATGGGGTTATAGTACATTATGTTGATGAGTTGCCAAAGAATTTGAATTCTTCTTTCCATGGGCAAGTAGATATAGAAAGAAGAACTAAAATCTCTAAAAATCATTCTGCAACTCATTTGTTGCACTACGCTCTTAGAGAAGTTTTAGGTATTCATGTTGAACAAAAAGGATCTCTTGTCAACGAAAATTATTTAAGATTTGATTTTTCTCATTTTTCAAAGTTGAATCCTCAAGATATAGAACTAATAGAACAAAAAGTTAACAAGCAAATTAGAGAAGCTAATTCTTTGATTGAAGAACGAAATATCCCGATGGAAATGGCCAAACAAAAGGGTGCTATTATGTTATTTGGGGAAAAGTATGGGGATTCAGTAAGAGTGATTCAATTTGGGAAATCTATAGAGCTATGTGGAGGAATACATGTTTCAAACAGTGCAAACATTGGAAATTTTAAAATCTCCTCAGAAAGCTCTATTTCCTCTGGAATAAGAAGAATTGAGGCTCTTTGTGATGAAAAAGCGGATGAAGTAATTAGTAATAAATTAAACGAGTATGAAGCAATTTCAAAGTTGTTAAAATATCCTCAAGAATTGTTGTCTGCTGTAGAGCTGCTTCAATCAAACAATCAATCTTTACAAAAAAAGTTAGATTCCTTTAATTTAGTAAGATTAAAAGAAGTTAAAAAACAATTGTTGTCCAATAGAAAAGAATTAGATTCCTTTTCTATCATTGAAGATCTATCAGATTTATCTGCTGATGAAATGAAACAAATCATTTTTGAAATAAAAGCAGAAATGAAAAATTTAGTCGTTCTTTTATTAAGCAATCAAAACAATAAACCATTTATTTCATTAATGATTTCAGATGATTTAGTCAAGTCCAAAAATTGGAATGCTGGCTTAATTATCAGAGAGCTTGCAAAAGAAATTAAGGGGGGAGGCGGTGGACAACCTTTCTTTGCTACTGCAGGAGGGTCGGATGTGAATGGCCTCAAGAGTGTAACTCTAAAAGCTAGAGAAATATTTAAATAACTGCAGGAACATATTTTTTAATATCCTCTAATTCAATTCCTTTATCAGAAAGAATTATTAATCTTTCTAATACATTTCTAAGTTCTCTTATGTTTCCTGTCCATTTCATTTTTTTAAGTTCATCAATTGCCTTATTAGAAATTTCTTTTTGTTTAATACCATGTTCTTTACAAATTTTCTCAATGAAATAATTACAAAGTATTGGAATATCTTCTATTCTTTCTTTAAGAGATGGCACTTTAATTGGGATAACATTTAGACGATGAAATAAATCTTCTCTAAAATTCCCATTCTCTATTTCTTTTTTAAGATTTTTATTTGTTGCAGCTATTATTCTAGGATTCACAGATATTGATTTATTTCCTCCAACTCTAGTTATTTTGTTTTCTTGGAGAGCTCTTAGAACTTTTGATTGGGCTGAAAGACTCATGTCGCCAATCTCATCTAGAAATAATGTTCCATTACTAGCCTGTTCAAATTTTCCTATTTTTTGTTTGTGGGCAGATGTGAAAGAACCTTTTTCATGGCCAAATAATTCACTTTCAATTAGTTCAGATGGTATTGCCGCACAATTTATTTCCACAAATAAATTTTTATTTCTACTACTTTTTTCATGGATCTGATTGGCAACTAATTCTTTTCCTGTTCCATTGGATCCAGTGATTAAGACTCTTGCATTTGAATTTGCGACTTTAGTTATTAATTCTAGTATAGATTTTATTTCTGGGCTTTGGCCAATTATTTCAGATTTAGATTTTATTTTTCTTTTTAAAATAGTATTTTCTTTTTTTAGATGATTGTTATTTAATGCGTTTCTAACACATGTGAGAACTCGATTTAAATCTAATGGTTTTTCAATATAATCAAAAGCTCCAATTTTTAGTGTCTGAACAGCTGTTTCAATATCTCCATGGCCGCTAATCATAATAACAGGGGACAAAATATTGTTTTCTACAATTTTTTTAAGTGTTTCTATTCCATCAATTTTGGGCATTTTAATATCACAAAAGATTAAATCAAAGTTTTTTTCCTCTGCCATTTTATAGCCTTCAATACCATCTTGAGCAGTTTCAACTAGGTATTTTTCAAACTCTAATATTTCTTTTAAAGTTGCCCTAATTGAACGCTCATCATCTATGATTAGAATTTTCTTCAATTTTTTAACCATTTAAAAAGATCTGAATAACTCGCTTTCTTTCCATAAGATAAAATTCCTTTTCTATAGATTCTTCCTGACAACCAAGTAGTACCAATAAAAGTAATAGTCAATAAAAATAAACTAAGTATAATTTCCCATATTTCAACACTGCTATCTCCAATCCCCATAGCAATTCTTACTATCATTATAATTGGTGATGTAAATGGTATTTCACTTAGCCAAAAAGCCAAAGACGAAGAAGGATCATCAATAACTTTACTAGCCATTAGAATTGCAAATACCATGGGGATAGTTAGTGGTAAAAGAAACTGTTGTGTATCTGCTTCCTCGTCTACTGCTGCACCGATAGCTGCCATTAATCCACTGTATAATAAATATCCTCCCAAAAAGAACAATATGAAAAATACAATTAAATAGGACCATTGAACTTCGTTGATTATAAATTGAATGGCTTCGTTATTTGGATCAATTTTGAAACTATTATTTACTAACTCTTCTGAATTCATCTGAAGTGATGGGTCGAACTTATCTATTATTAGAAGAGGAAAGATGGTTATAGACATAATCATGGTAACTATTGCCCAAATAATAAATTGAGTAATTCCAACTAGCCCAACACCAATAATTTTAGCCATCATTAGTTCAAAAGAAGAAACCGAAGATATTATTACTTCAACTATTCTATTTGTTTTTTCTTCAATTACTCCTCTCATTACTTGAACAGAGTAAAGAAAAATAAATCCATAAATAAAAAGTGCGAGAGCTATTCCTACAAACGCTTTTCTTTGAATATTTCTATTCTCTTTATTTTCAATATCAACAACATCCAAATTAATTTTAGTTTTAATAGATTTATAGGTGGAAATATCAATGTTATTGAAATTCACACGATATAGTTCTATTGCTTCATTTATAATACTTGAAAGATGTTTTTGAACTCCGGTGGAAGGTATTTCCTTATACAAACACTTAGCCGTCATAGAGTTTGTTTTAATTAAATTAACCGGCAAATACACCAATAAATCTAGTTGGTCGTCTTTTTTAAAAATTTCTTGAACTTCGTTATAGTCTTTTCCATTTGGAGCCCATTGTAGGTGGTATTTATCAGAATTTCTTAGAATACTATCGAATAAATGGGATTCGTCTACTACCAGAATTTCATATTTTTCTTTGTTTTCTTGAGACAAATAGCTAGTTAGTAAAACAAATCCAAAAATCAGCAAGGGACCTAAAAAACTCATTAAAATGAATGTTTTCTTTTTTACCCTAGTGAGATATTCTCTAGAAATTATTAATCCAATTTTACTCATCTGTTGTTGCTTTTATAAAAACATCATTGATGCTTGGGGTTTTTTTATTGATTTCTAAGATTTCAACGTGGTCAACTATTCCTTTAATAAATTTATTAATAGTAAAATCATTTAATAATTTGATTTCTGCTTTATTAATATTTTCATTTAAAACAATATGATTCATAAGTTCCCATCCACCCCATACAGCGTTGGTAAAATTCATTTGGTTACCACTGTATAAAATAGTCCATAATTTTTCTTCGTAATTTTTTTTGATTTCATTAATACTTCCTTGTAATATTTTTTTGGAGTGATTGATAATGGCAACCTCCTCACAAATTTCCTCCACAGAATTCATGTCATGGGTAGACAAAATAATACTTGTATTATTTTTCTTAAGTTCAAGTATTTCATTTTTTATTAAAAGACTATTAACCGGATCTAATCCACTTAATGGTTCATCTAAAATCAAGACTTTAGGTTCATGTAATACAGTAGTAATAAATTGAATTTTTTGTGCCATTCCTTTGGAAAGATCTTCTACTTTTTTGTTCCACCAAGTTTCTGCACCAAGTTTCTCAAACCAATAACTTAATTTATGCTTTGCGTCTTTTTTTGAAAGTCCTTTTAGTTGAGCAAGATATAGAACTTGTTCACCAACTTTCATTTTTTTATATAAGCCTCTTTCTTCAGGAAGATAACCAATGGAATGAATATGTTTTCTTGATAAAAGTTCACCGGCAAACTTTATTACTCCTTGATCTGGTTCAAGTATTTGATTGATAATTCTTATTAAAGTAGTCTTTCCTGCACCATTCGGACCAAGTAGTCCAAAAATTTTGGATTCACCAATTGAGAGGTTGATATTATCTAATGCTTTGTGGTTTGAATAGGATTTGTGAAGTCCCTCAATTTCAATTATGTTTTTTGAAGACATTTATATAGAAAATCAAGCAAAACGATTTTTCATTCGGTCAAAAAAGTTTTTGGTTTGATTTAGTTTAGGCTTGAAGTTATCACTTTCATTTAATTTAAGCAATAATTCTTTTTCTTCTTTAGAAATTTTTTGAGGTGTAAATACTTGAATATTTACTATCATGTCTCCTCTTCCGTAACCATTCACATCTGGAATACCTTTAGATCTTAATCTTAAATTTTTCCCGCTTTGTGTCCCCGAGGGAATTTTAATTTTAGCTTTTCCACTAACCATTGGAATTTCAATAGTTTTTCCAATTACCGCGTCTGAAAATGAAATTCCAAGTTGGTATAGTAAATCACTTCCGTTTCTTACTAAGTGTTCGTGTTCTATTTCTTCAATTGCAATAATTAAATCCCCTGCTACTCCTCCACCAGGGGCCTCATTTCCTTTTCCCTGCATACTTAATTGCATTCCTTCCTCTACACCAGCAGGAATTTCTATTTCAATTATGGTTTCTTTTTTCTCTAAACCTGTTGCGTCTACACCAGCTGGTCTTTTTGAAATAATTTGTCCAGATCCTTTGCAATTGGGACAGGTAGATGCTGTTTGCATTGCACCTAGAATGGTGTTGGTAACTCGTGTAACTTGTCCAGTTCCATTACAAGTTGGACAGGTTGAAAACTCAACACCACTTGCGGCAACTAACTTATTTACCTTTATTTTCTTTTGAACACCATTTACTATATCTTCTAAAGAAAGCCTTAATTTGACTCTAAGATTTGAACCTTTTCGAACTCTTCTTCCACCACCACCTCGACCAAATCCACCACCACCTCCAAAGGAAGATCCAAAAATATCACCAAAATGATCAAATATATCATCCATAGACATTCCACCACCTCCACCACCAAATCCTTGACCTCCTTCAAATGCAGCATGGCCAAACTGATCATATTGCTGTCTTTTTTGAGGATTACTTAAGATTTCATATGCTTCAGCGGCCTCTTTAAAGTTTTGTTCAGCTGCACTATTTCCTGGATTTTTATCTGGATGGTATTTAATGGCTAACTTTCTGTAAGCTTTTTTTATTTCACTTTCAGAAGCATTTTTAGAAAGGTTTAGTGTTTCGTAATAATCTTTTTTACTCATTTTAAAGCTATTTATTCTCCTACTACTACTTTGGCAAATCTTATTACTTTTTCATTTAAGGTATATCCCTTTTCGATAACGTCCATAACTTTACCTTTCATTTTGTTTTTCGTGGCAGGTATTTTAGTAATAGCTTCATGTATGTCTGGATCAAAGCTTTTTCCTATTGATTTCATTGGCGTTAAGCCTTGGTTAGTTAAGGTTTTAAATATTTTGTTGTGTATCAACTCAAAGCCTTCTTTTATAGTAGATATTTCTTCGACATTTTCATTATTAGCTATTGCTCTTTCAAAATCGTCTAGAATTGGAATAATTTCTTTCAATACATTTTCACTTGCATTGGTAATAATATCTATTTTCTCTCTTGCAGTTCTTTTTCTGTAATTCTCAAACTCTGAATACAACCTAACGTATTTGTCTTTGAAATCAATATTAATTTCTTTTACAACGCTTTCTTCAGAAGCCTCATTAGCTGAATCTACTTTGGTTTCTTTTTCTGATTCCTCTTTTAAATTTTTCTTTTTCTTTGACTTCATTTCAGATAAATATTTTTGCATTTATTATGCAAATTACGAACCAAATTTAAAATACGACAAAGTGTCATATTTTACAATGAGTTGATAGTGATTAATTTTTATTAAAGTGATTTTACCAACTTATCTATTTGTTGGTGTAGTGCAATTCCTCTTAGGTTTTTAGATATTATTTTACCATCGGCATCGATTAAAAAATTGTAAGGAATTCCTCTAACGCCATATTTAGTGGCACTTTCACTTGCCCAGCCTCTAAGATCGCTAACATGTTCCTTCCAGATTAAATTATCTTTTAAAATTGCATTTTCCCAAGCAGACTTGTTCTTATCTAAAGAAACACTATAAATTTTAAAGCCTTTTGCATCTTTAAATTTGCTTTTTGAATATTTATTATAGGCGGCAACCACATTAGGGTTTTCCCTTCTACATGGTCCACACCAAGAAGCCCAAAAATCAATTAAAACAATATTGCCTTTTAAGGAGGATAGTTTAATATTATCTCCATTTGGGTTTTTTAAATCTAAATCTGGTGCAATATTTCCAATATTTACACCTGAGATTTCTTGATTTGAGGTCTGAGCTTCAAAGCTACTAGTACAAATTATAATGCTTAGAATAATAAAATTTAAGGTTTTCATTCTTATTTTAAATTAAATATTAATCAATTCTCTTTATTTGTGCTCCTAGATTAAGTAACCTTTCTTCAATGTTTTCATAACCCCTATCGATTTGTTCAATATTAAGGACTGTACTTTTACCTTCAGCGGATAAAGCTGCTATTAAAAGTGAAACTCCAGCTCTTATGTCGGGAGAAGTCATTTTAATTCCTCTCAAAGATGCTTTTCTGTCTAGTCCAATTACTGTAGCTCTGTGTGGGTCACATAATATTATCTGAGCACCCATATCGATTAATTTATCTACAAAAAACAATCTGCTTTCAAACATTTTTTGATGAACCAAAACACTGCCTCTTGCCTGAGTGGCTGTCACTAGAATTATACTTAATAAATCCGGTGTAAACCCTGGCCATGGAGCATCTGATATTGTCATAATAGAACCATCAATAAAAGATTCTATTTCGTAATTTTCTTGTGATGGAATAAATATATCATCACCTTTCCTCTCCAATTTAATACCTAATTTTCTAAATACATTGGGGATCATTCCAAGTTTCTCGTAAGCAACATTTTTAATCAGTATTTCAGATTGAGTCATGGCTGCCAATCCAATAAAACTCCCAATTTCTATCATGTCTGGAAGAATCGTGTGAGAACATCCGTCAAGCTTCTCAACTCCATTAATTATAATTTTATTGGAACCAAGTCCTGTAATCTTAGCCCCCATACTGTTGAGCATTTCACAAAGCTGTTGAATATATGGTTCACAAGCAGCATTGTAAATAGTTGTCTCTCCTTTTGCCAAAACAGCAGCCATAATAATATTTGCTGTTCCTGTAACTGAAGCTTCGTCCAGTAGCATATAAGTGCCTTGAAGGCCATTAGGTGAGTGCGCTTTGTAAAAATTGGTATCTTTATCGTAGTCAAATTCTGCACCTAGGTTTTGAAACCCAATAAAATGAGTATCTAATCTTCTTCTACCAATTTTATCTCCTCCGGGTTTTGGAATATATCCTTTGCCAAACCTGGCTAAAAGTGGCCCAACAACCATAATAGATCCTCTAAGGCTTGCCCCTTTCTTTTTAAAAACATCAGAAGTCATTATATCTACATCTACCTCATCTGCTTTGAAACTGTAAGAGCCTTTTTTTAGCTTTTTTATTTTAACGCCTAAAGTCGATAATAAATCAATGAGTTTGTTAACATCAATTATATCAGGAATATTATTAATAATTACTTCTTTTTCGGTTAATAAAACTGCATTAATAACCTGAAGAGCTTCGTTTTTAGCTCCCTGAGGAGTTATTTCTCCTTTAAGTTTCTTGCCCCCAATTATTTCAAAAGCTCCCATTGTACTTTCTTCTGTTTTTATTTTTTGGATAGTTCTTACTATTGTTTGTTTTCTTTTTCTTGAATGCTTTTACAATGTCATTAGTATCTCTAAGTTTGTCAGAAGTGATAGTTAACTTACCTCCTGAAAGATCTTCTAACTGCTTAATGATTAAGCCGTCGCTTACCGAATCTCTGTTCCATTGAAGATAGGATGTCTTAAGTAGATTGGCAATATGTTTTACCAATTTTTCTTTGTCTTCTCCTTCTTTAAGTTCAGTAGCTGCTTTCACCATATCTTCCATTATTTTTCCATAATGCTTAAATTTTATTGCATTACTTGGATATGGGACTTCTTCAGGTTTTGATTGGTAAAGTTCTTTCTCGGGCTTTTTATATGGAGATTCTACATCAAGTTCAAAATTTGCTATTATATGAAGATGAGCCCATAGTTTCTGAGCGTGCTCCTCACTATTATTATTGTTTTTTGTATTTGGATTAATTAAATCCATGACTTTAACAATAACATTTACACATTTTTGTCTCTCTACTTTGTCCTGAATTTTTATGGCATGTTCCACCATTTTATGAACATTCCTTCCATATTCAGGGATTGCTAATTTTTCCATTTCTGTGTTGTATCCCAACTCTAGTGTTGACCTCATAATAAAATTGTGTGAAATTCTGTTTCAAATGTAGCAATTTAACGTAACAATACAATCAATTTTAAATCAATTGAAGTTTGGCAAATTTTAATAACAATTGTTTTTGACCTGCGCTAGGGAAGAAAACAGTAGCCTTTGTATTTGGAAAATCACCGTTTAGTTCGACTACTTTTCCTTTCCCAAATCGTTCGTGAACTACTTGATCTCCAATTTTTATTTTTAAAATATCCTGTTCTTTATTATAATTAGCACTATTGTTTGTATTACTTACTTTTTTAAGATGGGCCAATGGTTTGCTAAATTTATTTTTTAATGGCTGTGATGAAGATTTTGAAAAACTCTTTTTAAAAGGTTCAGAAGATCTTTTTCTTGAGAAGGTATGTTCTATATATTTTGGGTCAAGTTCTTCCAAAAATCTACTTGGCTCGCATTGTATTAAATTCCCCCATCTAAATCTGCTTACAGCATAAGATAAAGTAAGGTTTGTTTTTGCTCTAGTAACTGCAACATAAAACAATCTTCTTTCTTCTTCAAGATCAGATTTAGAGTTTTTTGCCAACATGGATGGGAATAAATCTTCTTCCATTCCAACCACATGTATATTAGAAAATTCTAATCCTTTTGCAGCATGGATTGTCATTAAAGAAACTTTATTAATACCATCTTCTTCTCCTTTATCTGCATCAGTTAGTAATGCAACATCAATTAAAAAATCTCCTAGTGCGACAAGAGAATCTTCCTCAGAATTTTTTGAAAATTCTTGAATTCCATTTAATAGTTCTTGAACATTTTCAAATCGGACAATTCCCTCCGGAGTTCTGTCACTACTTAAATCTCTAATTAACCCTGTGTTTTTTGCTATTTCTAATGCTAGTTCATAGGCGTCAGATTTATTTAATCTTGAGTTGTAATTCAAGATCATAGAGGTGAATTGATCTAGTTTGCTTCTTGTCCCACTATTAACTTCAAATCCAAATAGATTTGGATCTTTCAAAACAGCCCAAAGAGAAACATCTTTTTGGTTGGCACATATTATAGCTTTATTTATGGTTGTAAGACCAATTCCTCTTTTAGGATAATTAATAATTCTTTTAAGAGCTTCTTCATCATTCAAATTAGCCGATAATCTGTAGTAGGCTAATAAGTCTTTAATTTCTTTTCTTTGATAAAAAGACAACCCGCCATAAATTTTATATGGTATGTTTAATTTTCTTAAAGCTTCTTCAAAAGATCTCGATTGGGCATTGGTTCTGTAAAGAATAGCAAAATTTTTATAAGAAATACTTTGTGAAACTGAATTGTCAAAGATACTGTTAGCTACCACTTTTCCTTCTTCATTGTCCGAAAAGCTTTTTACTATTTTTATCTTACTTCCAGTATTATTTTCTGTCCATACATTTTTTTTAATCTGATCTTTATTGATTCTTATTATGCTATTTGCAGCCTCTACAATGTTTTTAGTGGATCTATAATTCTGTTCCAATTTAAACAATTGATAGTCTGGGTAATCTTTTCTAAAATTTAATATATTTTTTATATTTGCCCCTCTGAAGGAATAGATTGACTGAGCATCATCTCCCACAACACAAATATTTTCAAAACGAGCTGCTAGCGATTTTATTATTAAATACTGAGCGTGGTTGGTATCTTGATATTCATCTACAAGAATGTATTTGAACTTATCTTGGTATTTATAGAGTATTTCTGGGTTTTGTTTTAGTAAAACATTTGTTTTGAATAATAAGTCGTCAAAATCCATAGCAGAAGCTCTAAAACACCTTTGACTGTAAGTCATATATATATCGCCAATTTGTGGTCTTCCAGTAGATCGATCAGTTGATTTTATCTCACTGTCGTTAATATAGTTTTCTGGACCAATTAAGCTGTTTTTTGCAGCAGAAATTCTGTTGTATATGATGCCAGGTTTGTAAAGTTTGTCATCTAATTTTTTTTCTTTTACAATCGTTTTAATTAAGCTTTTGGCATCTTGTGTATCATAAATTGTAAAATTGGAAGGAAATCCAATTTTTTCGTGTTCAACTCTAAGAATTCTAGCAAAAACAGAATGAAAAGTGCCCATCCAAATATTTCTAGAGTTTTCAGAACCAACCATTGTTGAGATTCGCTCTTTCATTTCTTGGGCAGCTTTGTTTGTAAAAGTTAGAGAAAGAATATTAAATGGGTCAATTCCATTTTCTATTAAATATGCAATTCTGTGGGTCAAGACCTTTGTTTTACCAGATCCAGCACCAGCAATTACCATTATTGGTCCATTAATTACTTTTGTTGCTTCAATTTGAGATTTATTTAGTCCTTGAAGTATGTTCATTTTTATAATTCCAGTTACGCTTTGAAAATTAATAAATATTTGTTTTGTAAAACAACAATAATTTTAGTTATATCTACACATTAAGTAAATAATAAATAATCCTCAGTAAATAAACATTTTAAAAATAATCGTTGATGTATTGGATTTTTAAGATATTCTCATACCTTTGCAAGCCGAAAAATCAATAAATAAAATAAAATGCCAACGATACAGCAGTTAGTAAGAAAGGGTAGACAAACTAAAATAAAAGTTAGTAAATCTATTGCATTAAATTCTTGTCCACAGAGGAGAGGAGTGTGTGTTAGAGTATACACAACTACTCCAAAAAAGCCAAACTCTGCAATGAGAAAAGTTGCTAGAGTTAGACTTACCAATGGAAAAGAAGTAAATGCCTATATCGGCGGTGAAGGACATAATTTACAAGAACACAGTATAGTTTTAGTAAGAGGCGGGAGAGTAAAAGATTTACCAGGTGTTAGATACCATATAGTTAGAGGAGCGTTGGACACAGCAGGTGTAGAAGGAAGATCACAAAGAAGATCTAAGTATGGTACCAAAAAAGTTAAAAAGAAATAACTTATTAGATGAGAAGAAGAACAGCAAAAAAGCACATTATTTTACCAGATCCTAAGTTTAAAGACACTGAGGTTACAAAATTTGTGAATAGTCTTATGGTAGACGGAAAGAAAAATATTGCATTCAATATTTTTTATGATTCTATAGCTATAATTTCTGAAAAAACATCAGAAGATGGTTTAGAGATATGGAAAAAAGCAGTTGCAAATATTACTCCAGCAGTCGAAGTTAAAAGTAGAAGAGTAGGTGGAGCAACATTCCAAATTCCAACACCTGTAAGAGATAGCAGAAAAAGATCTTTAGCTATAAAATGGTTAATCGGTTTTTCACAGAAAAGAAACGAAAAGACCATGAGCGAAAAATTAGCAGGAGAAATTATGGCAGCATCCAAAGAAGAAGGAGCTGCATTTAAGAAAAAAGAAGACGTTCACAGAATGGCAGAAGCCAATAAAGCATTTTCACACTTCAGGTTTTAATAGACATGGCAAGAGATTTAAAATACACAAGAAACATTGGGATTGCAGCACATATAGATGCTGGAAAGACTACTACTACCGAAAGAATTCTATACTATGGTGGGGTAAGCCATAAAATTGGAGAAGTACACGATGGTGCTGCTACAATGGATTGGATGGAGCAAGAACAAGAAAGAGGTATTACTATTACTTCTGCTGCAACTACTCTTAATTGGAATTATAGAGAGCAAGAATACCATGTAAATATAATCGATACACCAGGACACGTTGATTTCACGGTTGAAGTAAATAGATCTTTGAGAGTTTTAGATGGTTTGGTATTTTTATTTAGTGCCGTTGATGGGGTTGAGCCTCAATCCGAGACTAATTGGAGATTGGCAAATAATTACAATGTTCCTAGAATTGGATTCGTTAATAAAATGGATCGTCAAGGTGCTGATTTTCTTAATGTTTGTAAGCAAGTAAAAGAAATGTTAGGAAGTCATGCTTTGCCATTGCAAATTAATATTGGTTCTGAAGACGATTTTAAAGGTGTAGTTGATTTGATAAATTTCAAGGGGATTGTTTGGAATGAAGATGATATGGGTATGACATTCAAAGAAATTGAAATACCAGCAGATATTATTGATGAAGCTAGAGCTCTAAGAGGAGAATTATTGGAAGCAGTTGCAGAATTTGACGATAATTTATTAGAAAAATATTTCGAGGATGAGAATTCTTTGACAGAAAGAGAAATTTTGGATGCTCTAAGAGAAGCTACTATTGCTGGTAAAGTTGTTCCTATGATGTGTGGTTCTGCTTTTAAAAACAAAGGTGTACAAACAATGTTAGATATGGTAATGGAAATTCTTCCATCACCTTTAGATATAAAAGCTATTTCTGGAACGGATCCATATACCGGGGAAGAAATTTCTAGGCAACCATCCGTAAATGAACCTTTTAGCTCACTGGCTTTTAAAATTGCTACCGATCCATTTGTTGGTAGATTATGTTTTACTAGAGCTTACTCTGGTAAATTAAATTCTGGTTCATATGTATACAATACTAGGACATCTAAAAAAGAAAGAATTTCTAGAATTTTTCAAATGCATGCTAACAAACAAAATCAGATTCCATCATTAGATGCTGGAGATATTGGTGCATTGGTTGGATTTAAAGATATCAAGACTGGTGATACTCTTTGTGATGAAAAAAAGCACATAATTTTAGAATCAATGGACTTTCCAGAACCAGTAATTGGTTTGGCAATTGAGCCTAAGACTCAAGCAGACGTTGATAAACTTGGTTTAGCGCTTTCAAAATTAGTTGAAGAAGACCCAACTTTTAGAGTAAAAACAGACGAAGACTCTGGCCAGACTATTATATCTGGAATGGGTGAATTACATCTAGATATAATTTTAGATCGTCTAAGAAGAGAATTTAAAGTTGAGTGTAATCAAGGTGCTCCTCAGGTTGCTTATAAAGAAGCAATTAGTTCATCTGCTGAACATAGAGAAGTTTATAAAAAGCAATCAGGTGGTAGAGGTAAATTTGCTGATATTGTATTTACTATTGAACCTGGAGACGCTGAAAAGCCTGGTTTAATTTTTACCAATAAAATTAAAGGTGGTAATATACCTAAAGAATATATTCCATCTGTAGAGAAAGGATTTAAAGATGCCATGAATAATGGTGTTTTAGCTGGATATCCAATTGACAATATGCAAATAACTTTAACAGACGGTTCTTTTCACGCAGTTGACTCGGATGCTCTTTCTTTTGAACTTTGTGCTAAGATGGCTTACAGAGCTTCTCTTCCAAAGTGTAATCCGGTCATTTTAGAGCCAATGATGAAAATTGAGGTGGTAACTCCAGAAGCTAATATGGGGGATGTTGTCGGAGATTTAAATAGAAGAAGAGGTCTAATTGAAGGAATGGACGATAGAGCAGGTTCTAAAGTGGTTAAAGCAAAGGTTCCTCTTTCTGAAATGTTTGGATATGTAACCCAATTAAGAACAATTACATCTGGTAGAGCAACCTCAAGTATGGAATTTTCTCATTATTCAGATGCTCCTAAGAGTATTTCTGAGGATGTAATTGCTAAATCTAAAGGTGAAGTAACAGCTTAACAAAAATCATTATGAGTCAAAAAATAAGAATAAAATTAAAATCATACGATCACAACTTAGTAGATAAATCTGCTGAGAAAATTGTTAAGACAGTTAAGACAACTGGTGCAATTGTTAGTGGACCAATTCCACTTCCAACTCATAAAAGAATTTACACAGTTTTGAGATCGCCTCACGTAAACAAAAAATCGAGAGAGCAATTTCAGCTTTGTGCTTATAAAAGATTAATGGATATCTATAGTTCTTCTTCAAAAACTATAGATGCACTAATGAAATTAGAACTTCCTAGTGGAGTTGATGTAGAAATTAAAGTATAAATATAAATATCAAGATGGCTGGTATCATAGGAAAAAAAATAGGGATGACTAGCGTTTACAGTGCCGAGGGTAAAAACTTACCATGCACAATAATTGAAGCAGGACCATGTGTCGTGACTCAAATAAAAACGCAAGAAAAGGATGGATATAAATCTGTTCAATTAGGTTTTGAAGATAAAAAGGAGAAAAATACTCCTAAGGCTATGCTTGGTCACTTTAGCAAAGCGAAAACCACTCCCAAAAGAAAAATAGTTGAGTTTAAAGGTTTAAACGAAGTAAATCTTGGAGATTCTGTTACTGTCGATCAATTTCAGGAAGGCGAATTTGTAGATGTTGTTGGAACCTCTAAAGGAAAAGGTTTTCAAGGAGTTGTAAAAAGGCACAATTTTGGTGGAGTTGGACAAGCAACCCATGGACAGCACAACAGGATGAGAGCTCCTGGTTCTATTGGTGCTGCTTCCTATCCTGCGAGAGTTTTTAAGGGTATGAAAATGGGTGGACGAATGGGCGGAGATAGAGTAAAATCTATCAACCTTGAAGTTCTAAAGATAGTTCCAGAGAAGAATTTATTAATTGTAAAAGGATCAGTTCCAGGTTCTAAAGGATCTTATTTAATAGTTGAGAAATAATGGAGATTAAAGTTTTAAATAAAGAAGGTAAAGCAACTGCTAAAAAAGTTTCATTAACAAAAGAAATTTTTGCTATTGAGCCTAATGATCATGCTATATATTTGGATGTAAAGCAATATCTGGCAAACCAAAGACAAGGTACTCATCAATCTAGAGAAAGAGGAGATATTGCAGGAAGTACAAGAAAAATTAAAAAGCAAAAAGGTACTGGAACTGCTAGAGCAGGATCTATTAAAAACCCTTTATTTAGAGGAGGTGGTCGTGTTTTCGGTCCAAGACCAAAATCATATAGCTTCAAATTAAATAAAAAATTAAAAGTTCTTGCTAGAAAATCTGCACTTACTTACAAGGCTAAAGAAGATAGTATACTTGTTTTAGACGATTTATCTTTTAAAACACCCAAAACAAAAGATTTTATTTCTGTTCTTAAAAACTTAAAAATAGATGGCGATAAATCTCTTTTCGTTACAAGTGAGAAAGATCAAAATACTTTCTTGTCTTCCAGAAATTTAAAAAATGCTAAAGTTATAACTGCTGATAAACTTAATACTTACGATATTCTTTATTCGCACAAGCTGATTATTTCAGAAAATGCTTTTGATCAAATTGAAAAACTATTTAAGGTATAATTATGGAAAATATTATTATTAAACCCATATTAACAGAAAAAATGGCTGATTTAGGTGAGAAACTTAATCGCTATGGTTTCGAAGTTAAAACAGACGCTAATAAAATTCAGATTAAAAAAGCTGTAGAGAGCGCTTACAGTGTAAGTGTAAAAGCGGTTAATACTATGAAGCAGGGTGGTGGTAAAAGGAAAATGAAGTATACAAACCAAGGTGTTTCTTTCCAGAGAACAAGACTGTTTAAAAAAGCTATTGTTACTCTTCACGAAGGAGATACTATTGATTTATATGAAAATATTTAAAGATTAGAAAAGAACTAAAATGAGCTTGAAAAAATTTAAACCGACTTCACCAGGACAAAGACACAAAGTTGTCAGTGATTACAGTGAAGTAACAGCTAGTAAGCCAGAAAAGGCTTTAACTAAAGGTTCTAGCAAAAGTGGTGGTAGAAATAACTCTGGTAAAATGACCATGAGATATATTGGTGGTGGCCACAAAAGAAAGTACAGAATTATCGATTTCAAAAGAAATAAATACGATATTCCTGCAAAAGTTCATTCTATAGAATACGATCCTAACCGTTCTGCAAGAATTGCATTACTATTTTATGCGGATGGTGAGAAAAGATATATTTTAGCCCCAGATGGCTTAAAGGTTGGTCAAACTGTTTTATCAGGTTCAAAAGCATCGCCAGAATTGGGTAATGCTATGTTTCTCAAAGATATTCCACTAGGTACTATTATTCATAATATTGAAATGACACCGGGTAAAGGTGGGGCTATTGCTAGAAGCGCAGGTTCTTTTGCTCAGTTAAATGCTAGAGATGGAAAATATGCAATTATTAAGTTGCCTTCTGGAGAAATAAGGATGGTTTTAATTACTTGCATTGCTACAATTGGTTCAGTATCAAATTCCGAAAACAGTCTTCAAGTTTCTGGTAAAGCTGGAAGAAAAAGATGGTTAGGAAGACGACCTAGGGTTAGAGGTGTAGTAATGAATCCTGTTGATCATCCAATGGGTGGTGGAGAAGGAAAATCATCTGGAGGTCATCCAAGATCAAGAAAAGGTCTTCCAGCGAAAGGATACAAAACAAGAAGTAAAACTAAATCTTCTAATAGATTTATCATTGATAGAAAAAAGAAATAAATAATGTCTAGATCATTAAAAAAACCGCCATTTGTTCATTATAAATTAATGAAAAGAGTTGAAGAAGCTAAAGAGTCTTCTAAGAAAACTGTTATCAAAACATGGTCGAGAGCTTCAACAATTACTCCAGATTTTGTTAATCTAACTATTGCAGTTTACAATGGAATGAAATTTATTCCAGTATTTGTAACAGAAAATATGGTTGGTCACAAATTAGGAGAATTTGCTCCAACAAGAAACTTTAGAGGTCACGGAGGGAAGAGAAAATAATTAAAGTTTTAAAAACTTAGATATGGGTGCAAGAAAAAGAAATAGTTCAGAAAAAATAAAAGAGTCGAGAAAAACACAAGCTTTAGCAAAGCTAAACAGTTGTCCTACATCTCCTAGAAAAATGAGATTAGTTGCTGATTTAGTTCGTGGTGAAGATGTCTATAAGGCTTTAAATATTCTAAAATTTAGCCCAAAGCATGCTTCTAGAAATTTAGAAAAGCTTCTTTTGTCGGCAATTAATAACTGGGAGCAAAAGAACGATGGTGAAGATGCAACATCTGCAAATTTGGTAGTTAAAAGTATCAATGTAGATAGTGCTAGGATGTTAAAAAGAATTCAAGCTGCTCCTCAGGGAAGAGCGCATAGGATTAGAAAAAGATCTAATCATGTTACATTAATAATTGATAAAGCTTAAATATAAAGCATGGGACAAAAAACAAACCCTATAGGTAATAGATTAGGTTTCATAAAAGGTTGGGATTCCAACTGGTATGGAGGAAAAGATTATTCTGCTAAGTTGGTAGAAGATGAGAAAATTAGAAAGTACTTGAATGTAAGACTGCAGAAAGCCAGTATTTCTAAAATTATCATTGAGCGAACTTTAAAGTTAATTACAATAACTATTAATACTGCAAGGCCAGGAGTAATTATTGGAAAAGCAGGATCTGAAGTTGATAAGCTTAAGGAAGAATTAAAAAAATTAACCTCTAAAGAGGTTCAGATCAATATTTTCGAAATTAAGAGACCTGAATTAGATGCAAAATTAGTAGCAGACAGTATAGCTAGACAAATTGAAGCAAGAATTTCTTTTAGAAGAGCTATAAAAATGTCTATTGCTTCTACTATGAGAATGGGAGCTGAAGGTATTAAAGTGAAAATTTCTGGAAGATTAAATGGTGCAGAAATGGCAAGAAGTGAGATGTATAAAGACGGTAGAATTCCTCTTCATACACTTCGAGCTGATGTAGACTATGCTCTTTCTGAAGCATTAACAACTTATGGGTTAATTGGAATAAAGGTTTGGATTTGTAAGGGTGAGGTTTACGGTAAAAGAGATTTATCTCCCAACTTTGGAATGAGTAGTAGAAAATCAAACAACGATAAAAGAAAAAGATAATTAGAATATTATGTTACAACCTAAGAAGACGAAACATAGAAAGCAACAAAAGGGTAAAATCAAGGGCAATGCTCAAAGAGGACACCAAATTGCTTTTGGATCATTTGGGATAAAATCTTTAGACGAAGGTTTTCTTACATCTAGACAAATTGAAGCTGCTCGTATTGCTGTAACAAGGCACATGAAAAGAGAAGGTCAGGTTTGGATAAGAATTTTTCCAGACAAACCTATTACCAATAAACCTGCAGAGGTTAGAATGGGTAAAGGAAAAGGTGCTTTAGATCATTGGGTAGCTGTTATAAGACCTGGTAGAGTTTTATTTGAAACTGATGGAGTATCTTATGAAGTTGCAAAAGAAGCTTTAAGACTAGCTTCTCAAAAGCTCCCGTTAAAAACAAAGTTTGTTGTAAGAAACGATTACGAAATTTAAAAGTATTTAAGGTGAAAAGTAAAGAATTTAACATAAAATTAAATGGTTTATCCATCGAGGAGCTTAATGAAATGCTTACCAATACACAAGGGGAGCTAAATAAGCTAAAGATGAATCATAAAACAGCAGAATTAGAAAATCCTCTTGAAATAAGAAGTGTAAGAAGAAATGTATCTAGAATTCATACAGAAATTAAAAAAAGAGAATTACAACAAAGTACCAACTAATTGATATGAGAAATTTAAGAAAAGAAAGAGTAGGTTTAGTAACAAGTTCAAAAATGGACAAGTCTATTGTTGTTATGGTTGAACGTAGAGAAAAGCATCCTAAGTATGGCAAGTTTGTTAAAAAAAGTTCCTCATTCGTAGCTCATGATGAAAAAAATGAGTGTAACGAGGGTGATACTGTCAAAATAATGGAAACCAGACCATTAAGTAAGAGAAAGAATTGGAGATTAATAGAAATACTTGAAAAAGCTAAATAATTAAAAATGGTACAACAAGAAAGTAGATTATTGGTTGCTGATAACAGTGGAGCTAAAGAGGTTCTGGTAATAAGAGTGCTTGGCGGTACCAAAAGAAGATATGCTTCAATTGGAGACCAAGTAGTAATTACCGTTAAGGACGCTACACCTGCAGGAAATGTCAAAAAAGGTCAAGTTTCTAGAGCAGTAGTTGTTAGAACAAAAAAAGAAGTTAGAAGAAGCGATGGGTCTTACATAAGATTTGACAACAATGCGGTTGTTTTGTTGAGTGATACTGGTGAAATGAGAGGAACAAGGATTTTTGGCCCAGTTGCAAGAGAATTAAGAGAAAAACAATTTATGAAAATAGTGTCTTTGGCACCAGAAGTATTGTAATAAAATAGTAATGCAAAAGAAATTTAAAATAAAAAAAGGGGATACAGTTAAGGTAATTGCTGGTGCTGCCCTTGGACAGCAGGGAGTTATCCTTGATGTAGATTACGTAAAACAAAGAGTTTTTATTGAAGGTCTTACTGTAGTAAATAAGAAACATGTAAAGCCTCAAACAGACAAAGCCAATCCAGATGGAGGAATTCTTGAAAAGGATAGAAGTATTCATATCTCGAACGTAATGTTTGTTCACAATGGAGAAACTACAAAGATTGGTAGAAAAATGGATGAAAATAATAAACTCGTTAGGTTTGCAAGAAAAACAGGGGAGGAAATAGTATGAGTTACACACCAAGACTAAAGGAAAAATACACGAACGAAATAGTTCCTGTGATGAAAGAGAAGTTTCAATATAAGTCTTTAATGGAAGTTCCTAAAGTAGAAAAGATTGTAATAAGCCAAGGAGTTGGTGAAGCTGTTTCAGATAGAAAATTAATTGAAAATGCGGTTAATGATCTTACTGAAATTGCTGGTCAAAAGGCGCTTATTGTTAATTCTAAAAAAGATGTTTCTAATTTTAAGTTAAGAAAAGGAATGCCTATTGGTACTAAAGTTACTCTTAGAAAAGATAAGATGTATGAGTTTTTAGATAGACTTATTTCTGTTGCTTTACCTAGAACAAGAGATTTCAGAGGAGTAAAATCCAATGGAGATGGTAGAGGAAATTTTACTATTGGAGTAAAAGAAAGTATTATTTTTCCAGAAATAGATATTGACAAGGTTAAAAAAATATTAGGAATGGATATCACCATTGTTACTTCTGCAAATACTACTGAAGAGGGTAAAGCATTGTTGGTAGAGTTTGGATTTCCATTTGAAAAAAAATAAAGAATAAAGATTATGGCTAAAGAATCAATGAAAGCTAAAGAGCGAAAAAGAGAAAAACTTGCCGCTCAGTACAGTGAAAGAAGAAAAGTTTTAAGAAAAGCTCAAAGCGAAGGCGATTGGGAAGCAATGTTCAAACTTCAAAAACTTCCAAAGAATTCAATGGGTGTTAGAAAACACAACAGGTGTCAATTAACAGGAAGACCAAGAGGTTATATGCGACAGTTTGGAATTTCTAGAGTTACTTTTAGAGAAATGGCAGTAGCTGGTAAAATACCAGGCATAACAAAAGCAAGCTGGTAAATAACAATTAAAAAAAAGAGAATGGTAACAGATGCTATATCAGATTATTTAACAAGATTAAGAAATGCCATAAGTGCTAAGCATAAAGTGGTTGAAATTCCTGGATCTAATGTTAAGAAAGCAATTACTCAGATTCTAATGGATCAGGGATATATCTTAAATTTTAAAGAAATTAAAGATGAAAAGCAGGGAATTATTAAAATTGCTTTGAAATATAATAACAAAACTAAAGATCCTGCTATTAGGAATTTAACTAGAATTAGTAAGCCAGGTTTAAGAAAGTATACCGGAGTTGATTCTATGCCAAGAGTTCTGAATGGATTAGGTATTGCAATAATATCTACTTCTAAGGGATTAATAACAGATAAAGAAGCGAGAAAACATAATGTAGGGGGAGAAATCCTTTGCTACGTTGACTAAATTTTAAGAAATGTCAAGAATAGGAAACGCGCCAATTACAGTACCAGAGGGAGTTGAAGTAAATATTTCTGCTGAAAATCAGGTTCATGTAAAAGGGAAATTAGGTGAACTTACGCAAGAGGTTAATCCTTTGATTAAAATTGCATTGGAAAATAATACAATTACTCTTTCAAGACCAAATGATGAAAAAGAGACAAGATCACTTCACGGTTTATACCGATCATTATTATTTAATATGATTTTTGGAGTATCAGAAGGTTATGTGGTTGAGCAAGAATTAGTAGGTGTTGGATACAGAGCCAAAGCACAAGGACAAAATTTAGAATTATCATTGGGTTATTCACATCCAATTATCTTTCAACTTCCCCAAGAAGTTAAGTTGACTGCAACTACTGAAAAAGGAAAAAATCCACTCATTAAATTGGAATCATTTGATAAACAATTAATAGGTCAAGTAGCAGCCAAAATAAGATCTTTCAGAAAACCAGAACCTTATAAAGGAAAAGGCGTATTATTCAAAGGAGAAGTAATTAGAAGAAAAGCAGGTAAAACGGCAGCAAAATAATTTAATTAAGAAATGAGTAATTTAAAATCAAATAGAAGAGCGAGGATTAAAAAAAGAATCCGTAAGAATATTTCTGGAACATCTACAAGACCTAGATTAAGTGTTTTTAGAAGTAATAAGCAAATATATGCTCAAGTTATTGATGATGTAAAGGGAGTTACTATAACTTCAGCTTCATCACATGTCAAGGACAGTGCTCAAAAGGTTAACAAAACCGACCAAGCAAAACTAATTGGAAAAGAGATTGCTGAAAATGCTTCAAAAGCAGGTATTAAGGAAGTGGTTTTTGACAGAAACGGTTATTTATACCATGGCAGAGTAAAAGCTTTGGCTGAGTCTGCTAGAGAAAACGGATTAAAATTTTAAAAAAGAAGTATGATTGAATCAGAAAAATCAGTAAGAGCAACAGACGTTGAATTAAAAGATAGATTAGTGGCTATCAATAGAGTTACTAAAGTTACTAAAGGTGGTAGACACTTCAGTTTTTCAGCTATTGTAGTTGTTGGTGACGAACAAAGTATAGTTGGTCATGGGCTAGGTAAGGCCAACGAAGTAACGGAAGCAATTTCAAAAGCTGTTGAGGAGGCGAAAAAGAATTTACGAAGAGTTGCTGTGATTAACGATACATTACCACATACAATTAAAGCAAAATATTCTGGAGCTCAGGTGTTTTTAAAGCCTGCTTCTGCTGGTACTGGAGTTATTGCTGGTGGTGCTATGCGTGCTGTTTTGGAAAGTGCTGGTATTAAAAATGTATTAGCCAAGTCTCAAGGATCTTCAAATCCCCATAATGTTGTTAAGGCCACAATTAAAGCTTTATTATCATTAAGAGATGCTAATAGTGTTGCACATCAAAGAGGTGTGAGTTTGGAAAAAGTTTTTAACGGATAAGGAAGTTCAAAATGGCAAAGATTAAAGTAACACAAGTAAAAAGCGCAATTAATAGACCTCAAAGACAGAAGTTAACTCTTCAGGCCTTGGGTTTGGGTAAGTTAAATAGAACTGTTGAGCATGAAGCCACTCCACAAATTTTAGGTATGGTAAAGAAAGTTGAACATATGGTTAAAATTGTTAAATAATTTAAATAACTAAGTAATTATGAAATTACATACTTTAAAACCTGCAGAGGGATCAACAAAAGCCAAGAAAAGAGTTGGTAGAGGTCAAGGCTCAGGACATGGCGGAACTTCAACAAGAGGACACAAGGGAGCCAAGTCAAGATCTGGTTATAAATCTAAAATTGGATTCGAAGGTGGACAGATGCCATTACAAAGAAGAGTTCCTAAGTATGGCTTTAAGAACATTAACCGTGTTGAATACAAGGGTATAAACCTAGATACTCTTCAAGTTATTGTTGAAAAACATAAGTTAAAGACTGTCACACCAGAAACAATTGTTGAAAATGGTCTTGCTAATAAAAAAGATTTAATTAAAATCCTCGGAAGAGGAGAGCTGAAAACTAAAGTAAATATCACTGCTCATGGTTTTTCAGCAAAAGCAAAATCTACCATTGAAGATTTAGGTGGTAAAGCTGAATTAATAGAACAAAAGAAAGAAAAAGTTGAATGAAAAATCTAATTAAAACTTTAAAGGAAATCTGGGCTGTTGACGAACTGAAGAAGCGTATATTATATACCCTTGGTTTAGTTTTGGTCTACAGAATAGGTTCTTTTATTGTCCTCCCTGGAATTGATGCTGATAGATTAGCATCTTCTGCTTCTGGAGATAATAGTATTCTAAATTTAATTAACATGTTTGCTGGTGGTGCATTTTCAAGAGCATCTATAATGGCTCTTGGGATAATGCCTTACATTTCTGCATCTATTGTCATGCAGTTATTGGGTATGGCTGTTCCTACTTTTCAACGTCTTCAAAGAGAAGGAGAGAGTGGAAGAAAGAAGATTAACCAATATACAAGACTTTTAACAATTGCAATATGTCTATTCCAAGCCCCAAGTTATATGGGTGCTTATGTACCTGCCGAAGCAAGATTGAACGATTCTTTCTTGTGGTGGTTTCAAGTAACTGCAATTCTTACTGCAGGAACGATGTTTGTTACATGGCTTGGAGAAAGAATTACTGACAGAGGAATTGGTAATGGTATTTCTTTGATAATTACTATTGGAATTATTGCAGGGTTACCTGGTGCATTCTTTCAAGAATTAGGTGCGAAAATTTACGATGGTGGTCTTGTAATTTTACTCGTTGAATTAGTGGTTCTTCTAATGGTAATTCTTATCACGATATTATTAGTACAAGGGACAAGAAGAATACCAGTACATACTGCTAAAAGAGTAATCGGAAGGGGATCTAAACAAGCCTTGGCAGGAGGACAAAGAAGTTATATTCCACTTAAAATTAATCAAGCCGGTGTTATGCCAATTATTTTTGCTCAAGCATTAATGTTTTTACCTTCCTTAATTTTTCAAAATAGCTCTTTTGGAGCCACATTCTCAAATATTCAAGGGTTTTGGTACAATGCTGTTTTTTTCCTTATGATTGTGGTTTTCACTTATTTTTATACAGCTATTATGATGAACCCAAACCAAATGGCTGACGAACTAAAACGAAACGGTTCTTTTATACCAGGAGTAAAACCTGGAAAGAAAACAGCTGATTTTATAGAGGGGCTTATTTCTAGACTTGTTTTCCCAGGATCAATTTTCCTTGGAATAATAGCTATACTTCCCGCTTTTGCAATGAATTTTGGTGTTCAACAAGGTTTTTCATACTTTTTTGGAGGAACATCTTTACTTATTATGGTTGGAGTTGTACTAGATACGCTTCAACAAATTGAAAGCCACCTATTAAATAGACATTATGATGGTCTTATTAAAGGTGGTAGAATTAAGGGTAGATCTACATCGTCAGCAGTGACAATGAGTCAATCCCTTTAATAAATCTTTTCCATGATTTTTTATAAAACTGGAGAAGAAATTGAACGAATTAAAAAAAGTTCTTTGCTTGTTGGTAAAACTTTAGCAGAAGTTGCTAAAATAATTAAACCAGGTGTTACAACGCTTGATTTGGACAAAGTTGCGGAAGAGTTTATTAGAGATAATAAAGCAATTCCCGGATTCCTTGGATATGGAGGTTTTCCTAATACACTTTGTACATCTGTTAATAGCGCTGTAGTCCATGGTATTCCTAATGACAAACCCTTGGTGGATGGAGACATAGTATCTGTTGATTGTGGTGTTCTTATGGATGAGTTTTATGGAGACTCAGCATACACATTTGAAGTAGGTGAAGTTTCTGATGAGATTAAAAAACTCCTTCGGATAACTAAGGAATCTTTAGACTTGGCAGTTGAACAGACTAGGTCAGGAAATAGAATTGGTGATATTGGTTTTGCAGTTCAAAACCATGCTGAATCAAACGGTTATGGTGTTGTTAGAGAACTCGTTGGCCATGGATTAGGAAGATCATTGCACGAAAAACCCGAAGTTCCAAATTATGGAAAAAAAGGCAGAGGACATAAAATGAAACCTGGATTAGTTTTAGCTATTGAGCCTATGATAAATTTAGGCAAAAAAGAAATAACTCAGCTTGACGATGGTTGGACTATCCTTACCAAGGATAATCTTCCTTCTGCACATTTTGAGCACGACGTAGCTATTTCAAGGGAGGGTTCACCTGAAGTTTTATCATCATTTGAAGAAATAGAAAAAGTATTAAATAATAAAGTCAAAAAATAGTATGGCTAAACAGACATCAATAGAGCAAGATGGCACTATAACAGAAGCATTGTCAAATGCAATGTTTAGAGTTGAACTTGAGAATGGACATATAATAACTGCCCATATCTCAGGTAAAATGAGAATGCACTATATTAGAATTTTACCAGGAGACAAAGTGAAAGTTGAAATGTCTCCCTATGATTTGACCAAAGGAAGAATTACGTTTAGATACAAATAATTAAAAAATGAAAGTAAGAGCATCTATAAAAAAGAGATCTGCGGATTGCAAAATTGTAAGACGTAAAGGAAGATTGTATGTAATCAATAAAAAGAACCCTAAGTTCAAACAAAGACAAGGATAATATATTATGGCAAGAATAGCAGGTATAGATTTACCAAAAAACAAAAGAGGTGTCATAGGTTTAACCTATATATATGGCATTGGAAGGAGTACTGCAGAAAATATTCTAGCAGAAGCTGGAATTGACGAAAGTGTCAAAGTACAAGACTGGAATGATGACCAATTAGGAAAAATTAGAAAGTTAATTTCTGAAACTTATAAAGTTGAGGGTGCTCTAAGATCTGAAGTTCAACTTAACATCAAGAGATTGATGGACATTGGATCTCAGAGAGGAATTAGACACAGAAATGGGTTGCCTCTTAGAGGACAAAGAACAAAAAACAATTCTAGAACTAGAAAAGGAAAAAGAAAAACTGTTGCTAATAAGAAAAAAGCGACTAAATAATATTTAAGACATAATTCTATGGCTAAGCAATCAAAAAAGAAAAAAAACGTACAGATTAATCCTGTTGGAGAAGCACATATTCAAGCTTCTTTTAATAACATAATAATTTCATTATGTAATGAAAAAGGACAAGTTATTTCTTGGTCCTCTGCAGGGAAAATGGGATTTAGAGGTTCAAAGAAAAACACACCATATGCAGCTCAAATTGCCGCTGAAGAATGCAGTAAAGAAGCATTTGAGTTTGGATTAAGAAAAGTAAAAGTTTATGTTAAAGGTCCTGGAGCAGGTAGAGAATCTGCTATTAGAAGTATCCATAATAATGGAATTGAAGTAACTGAAATTGTTGATGTAACTCCAATACCTCATAATGGATGTAGACCACCAAAAAGAAGAAGAGTATAATAAATAAACCATAAAAGTTTGTTACATCGAAGGATACTGACCTTAATTCATGATAAACTTTTAAAAAATTAAAAAAAATGGCAAGATACAACGGTCCTAAATCCAAAATTGCTAGAAAGTTCAGAGAGCCAATATTTGGCCCTGACAAAGCTCTAGAAAAAAAGAATTACCCTCCTGGGATGCATGGTCCCAATAAAAGAAGAGGTAAGAAATCAGAATATGCTATTCAGCTTGCTGAAAAACAGAAAGCTAAATATACTTATGGTATATTGGAGAAGCAATTTTCAAATATGTTTAAAAAAGCTTCTGCAAAATCTGGAATATCTGGTGTAATACTGCTCCAATTATGTGAGCAGAGATTAGATAATGTTGTCTTTAGACTTGGTATTTCTCCAACTCGTAGAGGAGCTAGACAATTGGTTTCCCATAGACACATAACGGTAAATGGAAGTATAGTAAATATCCCATCTTATTCTTTAAAAGTTGGTGATGTGGTTGGTGTTAGAGAAAAATCAAAATCAATGATTATTATTTCCTCTTCCCTTAGCTCCGAAAATGCGGTACATGAGTGGCTGTTGTGGGATAACAACTCTCTAACAGGAGAAGTGAAGGCTATACCAACAAGAGAACAGATATCAGAAAATATTAAAGAACAATTAATTGTAGAACTTTACTCTAAATAATTAGAGTACTTAAAAATAAATAATATGGCAATTTTAGATTTCCAAAAACCAGAAAAAGTAATAATGTTAGAATCTTCTGACTTTCGTGGACAGTTTGAGTTTAGACCACTCGAACCAGGATACGGAATAACAGTTGGTAATGCACTTAGAAGAATTTTATTAAATTCTATTGAAGGTTTTGCAATATCTTCTATAAAAATAGAGGGTGTCGAACACGAGTTTTCTACAATTAAAGGAATTGTTGAAGATGTAACTGAAATAGTATTAAATCTTAAACAAGTGAGATTTAAAAGACAAATTGAAGATTCAGATTTTGAAGAAGTAAACGTTTCTATTTCTGGACAAGACACTTTTACTGCTGGAGACATTGGTAAATTCACGTCATCTTTTCAAGTACTAAATACGGACCATGTCATTTGTCATATGGAAAAATCTGTAAAGCTCAATATTCAATTAACTATTGTTAAAGGAAGAGGTTATGTCCCTGCAGAAGAAAATAAAACTGAGAATGCAGCAATAGGTACTATTTTTACCGATTCTATATTTACGCCAATTAGAAACGTAAAATATACCATCGAAAATTATAGAGTTGAGCAAAAGACGGATTATGAAAAATTAATTTTTGACATAGATTCAGACGGTTCTATTCACCCTAAAGAAGCACTTAAAGAAGCGGCTAGAATTCTAATACATCACTTTATGCTTTTCTCTGATGAAAAAATAACATTAGATGAGGATGAAAAGTCTGAAACTGAAGAGTTTGACGAAACATCTCTTCACATGAGACAACTTCTAAAAACAAGATTAGTTGATATGGATTTATCTGTAAGAGCTTTGAATTGCTTGAAAGCTGCTGATGTTGAAACTTTAGGTGAGCTGGTTGCATACAACAAAAATGATTTGTTGAAATTCAGAAACTTCGGAAAAAAATCTCTAACAGAATTAGACGATTTAATAGAGTCTAAAGGCTTGTCTTTTGGTATGGATGTTTCACGATATAAATTAGATAGAGATTAATAGTATTTCTAGGTTTTAAATAAGAAGACATGAGACATGGAAAAAAAATAAATCATTTGAGCAGAAAAACTGCGCACAGAAGTGCAATGTTGTCAAATATGGCCTGTTCATTGATAGAACACAAAAGAATCAATACTACTCTAGCTAAAGCAAAAGCTTTGAGAAAGTATGTTGAGCCTTTAATTACTAAATCTAAAGAAGACACAACTCATAACAGAAGGGTAGTTTTTAGATATCTTAGAGACAAAGATGCTTCTTCAGTTCTTTTTAGAGATGTTGCTCCAAAGATTAACAATCGACCTGGTGGATATACCAGAATTATAAAATTGAATAATCGTTTGGGTGACAATGCTGAAATGGCAATGATAGAATTAGTTGATTTTAATGAATTATTGACTAAAGATCAATCAACTAAGAAGAAATCAAGAAGAAGAGGTGGTAAGAAATCCTCTAATGCAACTACTAAAGTTTCTGAAAATATTGAGGAAGCAGTTATTGTAGAGGAATCTCCAGCTGAGGTTAAAGAAGTTAAGTCTGATAAACCAGAAATTAATCAGGTTGTTGATTCTGAGCAGAAACCACCATCGGAGGATGTCTCTACTAATGATGATTCCAAACCTGAAGAAGATCAGGATAAATAGATTTTAAAAACTTATTTATAAAAGGTAGTTAATAACTACCTTTTTTTTTGCAATAAAAAGTTTCTATTTCTTAATGTAAAATATATTTTTGTAGTACTATGTCAAATAACTTAAATGCTGTTTTAGTTTTATCTGATGGTACTACCTTCCACGGAAAGTCATGTGGTAAAATAGGTACTGCTACTGGCGAAATTGCTTTCAATACTGGTATGACAGGTTACCAAGAGATATTTACTGATCCATCTTACCATGGTCAAATCATAACCATGGCAAACGCCCATATTGGAAATTATGGTACTAATAAGTTTGAAGTTGAATCAAATAACTCTCAGATTAAAGGTTTGGTTGTTAAAAAATTTGCTCATCATTTTTCAAGATATGGGGACGAAAACCAACTTTTAAATGATTTTCTAGTTTCTGACAATGTAGTAGGTATTAAAGATATAGACACTCGAGCTCTAATTAGTTATATAAGAGAAAAAGGAGCTCAAAACGCAGTTATTTCGTCCGAAAATAAAACTGATAAAGAACTGAACGAACTCCTTGAAAAAGCTCCAAGTATGAAAGGTTTAGAGCTTGCATCAAAAGTGTCTGTCCAAGAATCGTATGAAATTGGTGAAGGACCAATAAAAGTAGCACTAATTGATTTTGGAGTTAAAAAAAACATTATTAGATGCTTGAATGAAAGAGGTTGTAAAGTAAAAGTGTTCCCTTATGATGTCTCTTTAGAACAAATTACAAACTACAAGCCAGATGGAATCATGTTGTCCAATGGTCCAGGAGATCCTGAGCCTTTAAAGCATTCAATCGGTGTAGTCAAAGAATTGGTAAATTTAAATTATCCCATTTTTGGAATATGTCTTGGACATCAAATTTTAGCTCTCTCTCAAGGCTTGAAGACAGAAAAGATGCACAACGGACACAGAGGAATAAATCATCCAGTGAAGAATCTAATTACCAATAAGTGCGAAATAACCTCCCAAAATCATGGTTTTGTAGTCAAAAGACAAGATGTAGACAATCATTCGGGAATCGAATTAACTCATGAACACTTGAATGACCATACTGTAGCTGGTATTTCTATAATTGGTAAAAATGCATTTTCAGTTCAATACCATCCTGAATCATCACCAGGACCAAATGATTCAAGATATTTATTTGACCAATTCATAGAAAACATTAAAAAATAATAACTAATTAAAATTAAAAAATAGTGGGAGTAATAGATCATATACATTCGAGACAAATTTTAGATTCAAGAGGAAATCCTACTCTTGAAGTAGATGTTTTTACTTCAAAGGGAGGATTTGGAAGAGCTGCTGTTCCATCAGGAGCATCTACGGGAATACACGAAGCTGTAGAGTTGCGTGATGGAGATAAAGGTATATATATGGGCAAAGGTGTTTTAAAAGCCGTAGGAAATATCAACAATATTCTGGCAAAAGAGTTGAGAGGATTGCCTGTTCTTAACCAAGGAGATATTGATAGAATGATGATTCAAATGGATGGCACTGAAAATAAATCAAAGTTGGGTGCAAATGCAATTTTAGGAGTTTCATTGGCATGCGCTAAGGCAGCAGCTTCTGAAACTGGAATACCATTGTATAGTTATTTAGGAGGTGTTAAAGCAACTACTCTTCCTGTTCCTATGATGAATATTTTAAATGGAGGCTCTCATGCTGATAATAAAATTGATATTCAAGAGTTTATGGTAATGCCTTTTGGAGCAGAATCTTTTAGTGATGCGTTAAGAATGGGAACAGAAGTTTTTCACCATTTAAAAAATGTATTAAAATCTAGAGGAATGTCAACTAATGTTGGGGACGAAGGTGGTTTTGCTCCAGGATTAGGTTCTAATGATGAAGCTATAGAGGTTGTTTTACAAGCAATAGAATCTGCTGGATATAAGCCAGGTGAAGACATGTGGATAGCTCTAGATGCAGCTTCTTCTGAATTCCATTCAACAAAAACTAATAAATATTCCTTTGAGTCTACTGGAGATGTAATGAGCTCTGATGAATTGGTAGATTTTTGGAAAGGATGGGTGAATAAATATCCAATAATTTCTATTGAAGATGGATTAGCTGAAGACGACTGGAAAGGATGGAAGTCTTTAACAGATGCAGTTGGTGACAAATGTCAACTGGTTGGTGACGATTTATTTGTTACCAATACCAAAAGACTTAAAAAGGGAATTGACGAAAATATAGCGAATTCTATACTCATTAAGGTCAATCAAATTGGTTCTTTAACAGAAACTATTGATGCAGTATCTCTAGCTACCAACAATGGCTATTCTTCTGTAATGAGCCATAGAAGTGGAGAAACTGAAGATAACACAATTGCAGATTTAGCAGTTGCACTAAATACTGGACAAATTAAGACTGGTTCTGCCTCTAGATCCGATAGGATGGCAAAATACAACCAATTACTAAGAATTGAAGAGCAACTAGGAGATTCTGCATATTTCCCTGGTAAAGATTTTAAGTTTTTAAATGGCTAAAAAACAAAAAAGAAATCGTTATAAAAGATGGTTTTTCTTTTTATTAATTGGAAATATTTTCTACATAAGCTATCACTTTATAGAAACTCCATCCATTGTAAATCATTATAAAAGAATCTTTAATAAAATATTCTATCCGCCAAAAGTTCCTCATGGTAATTTTACTTTTGGAATTGATGTATCTGAATACCAAGGGATTATTTCTTGGAAGCAAGTAGGTGAGATAAATGACAAACAAAAAGTAGAGTTTGTAATAATAAGAGCTACTGCAGGAGATAATAAAAGAGATAGATTTTTCACCTCTAACTGGAGAGGCTCTAGAGAAAATGGTATCTTAAGAGGTGCTTACCATTATTTTAGGCCAAATGAAAACTCCACAAAACAAGCCAATAACTTTATTAAGAATGTTCAATTAGTACCCGGAGATTTGCCACCAATATTAGATATTGAAAAGACGAGTAAAATACAGAGTAATGAGAATTTAGTAAAAGGAGTAAAAAACTGGCTAAAGATTATTGAAAACCATTATGGGATTAAACCCATAGTATACACAGGCGCCCATTTTTATAATGACCATTTGAATAATAATTTAAATGGTTACTTAGTTTGGGTTGCAAATTACAATAGAGTTAAAAACCCTTTAAGTTCTGTTCTATGGATAATGTGGCAATTTTCAGATAATGGAACAGCATCTGGAATTAAAGGGCCAGTAGATTTAGATTTATTTAAAGGAACTTTGTCAGAATTGAAAAAATATGCTCTTAAATAAATCATTTTGTTGTTTCTTTGTTCTCAATTTTTGAACATTTCAATCGCATCTAATATGACTAAGAAGAAAATAATTTATTATACACAAACAGATGAAGCTCCTGCTTTAGCAACCATCTCATTTTTACCTATCATAAAGATGTTTTCAAAGTTTGCAGATATTTCCATTGACATTAAAGATATTTCCTTGTCTGCAAGGATACTTTCACAATTTCCTGGATACTTAAACAAAGATCAAATTATAGAAGATGATTTGGCCTTTTTAGGAGATTTAGCAAAAAGTCCAGATGCAAATATCATCAAACTACCAAATATTAGCGCATCAATCCCACAGTTAAAATCTGCAATTCAGGAACTTCAGTCTAAAGGCTTCTCCATTCCAGACTATCCGGAAGAACCAATAAATGAAGAAGAAAATAATATTAAAGCTATATATAATAGGATTAAAGGAAGTGCAGTAAACCCAGTCTTAAGAGAAGGGAATTCGGACAGAAGAGCGCCAAAAGCGGTTAAGAACTTCGCAAAAAACCATCCCCATCAAATGGGTGAGTGGTCTAATGATTCTAAAACACATGTCTCTAGTATGCAAGAAGGAGACTTTTATGGCACTGAGAAATCTCTAACTATTGAAAATGAAAAAACTGTTAAAATAATTTTTAAAGATGAAAATGGTCTACAAACTATATTAAAAGATGATTTTCCTTTATTAAAGGGTGAAATTATGGATACTTCGGTAATGAAAATGAAAAATCTTGAATCATTTTTCGAAACTCAAATTCAGGACGCTAAAGATAAAGGATTGTTATTTTCTCTTCATATGAAAGCAACTATGATGAAAGTATCTGACCCAATAATTTTCGGGAAATGTGTTGAAGTTTTTTACAAAGACTTATTTGTCAAGTATGGTAAAGACTTGGAAAGTCTTGGAGTTGAATTGAAAAATGGATATGGAGATTTATTTAATAAACTTGATTTATTAGACCCAGAACTTAAAGAAAATATTTTATCTGATATAAGTCTAATAAATAAATCAAATCCTGATCTAGCAATGGTTGACTCAGATAAAGGAATTACGAATCTACATGTACCAAGTGATATTATTATAGATGCATCGATGCCTGCTATGATTAGAAGTTCTGGAAAAATGTGGAATAAAAATGGCGAGCTTCAAGATGCAAAAGCTGTTATACCAGATCGTTCTTATGCAGAAATATATCAGGAAACTATTGATTTTTGTAAAGAAAATGGTGCTTTTGACCCTGTTACTATGGGAAGTGTTTCCAATATTGGTTTAATGGCCCAAAAAGCTGAAGAATACGGATCTCACGATAAAACATTCCAGACAGTTAGTAATGGAACTATACAAGTTGTAGATTCTAATGGAGAGATGCTTTTAGAACAATCCGTAAGTAAAGGAGATATTTTTAGAATGTGTCAAGTGAAAGATGCTCCTATTCAGGACTGGGTAAAACTTGCTGTTTCTAGGGCCAACGCTACTAAAACACCTGCAGTTTTTTGGTTAGATAGTAATCGTTCTCACGATAGACAAATTATTCAAAAGGTAAACTTATATCTAAAAGAATTGAATACTAAGGATTTAGAAATTCATATTCTGTCTCCTAAAGAAGCTACAAAGTTTACTTTGTTAAGATTGAATAAAGGCTTGGATACCATTTCTGTTACCGGTAATGTGTTAAGAGATTACCTTACCGATTTATTCCCAATTCTAGAATTAGGAACAAGTGCTAAAATGTTGTCTATAGTTCCTTTAATGAATGGTGGGGGTCTTTTTGAAACAGGTGCTGGTGGATCAGCTCCAAAACATGTTCAGCAATTTGTAAATCAAGGATACTTAAGGTGGGATTCTTTGGGGGAATTTCTAGCGTTGGCAGTTTCTCTAGAGCATATGGCTGAAAAGTATAGCAGTAACAGATGTAAAATATTGGGTCAATCTCTAGATAAAGCTACAGAAAAACTTTTGTTAGAAAATAAATCTCCTACAAGAAAATTAGGAGGTATTGACAATAGAGGAAGTCATTTTTATATCGCTTATTACTGGGCAGAAGCTTTGTACAAACAACAGCAAGACAAGGAGTTATCTGGTATTTTTGAAGAACTATATAATAAATTCACTTTGAATGAAGACCTAATTATTGATGAATTAATTAAATCTCAAGGATCTAAACAAGACTTAGATGGTTATTATTTATTGGATAAAATATTAGCAAAGAGTGCAATGTGTCCAAGTATTACTCTAAATAGAATTATTAATGAATTTTAAAATTGTATTCTTAGCTGAGCTCTAATTTCAGACTTTGATGATCCATTGATTTCGTTTAGTCCTGAACCAATATTATCTCGGTTAGTATACATCCATGTTCCCCATCTTATCCATAAATCTATTCCTTTTTTAAATTGATATCTTGTGGTAATATAAGTTCTTGCACCTTGAAAATAGTAGGCAGGTATTCTAAAATAATACAAAACATCATTTTCGTAACTGTATATTCTTGAATTGTAAGAATCGGTATCAAATAAAGCAAACCTTGCAGTAAAAGAAAATTTACTTTCCTTGGGTTTATAAGTGATATCCTGCAAAAGTAAAATCCCATTTTCTCTCTCTAAACCGTATCTAAGATAGGAGCAGTACTCAATTCTGTTTCTAAGTCTTATAGACTCAGAGACCACAGCATTAATATTTAGTCTGAAATTCCATCTGCTAATATTATAAACATCTGTTATACTTCTTTCTATACTCTCACTTTCATTATATGGTTTATCTCTATGTCTAATTCTAGCATAAATATTTAATTTTTTAGTTGGATGATATAAAACCTGAACAAATCCATCTATTCCATTTGTGTTTGGCTTACTCACTTGGTATTTCATCCAAGGAAACTGAAACTGGTCAAAGTAGGATGAGATTTCCCAAAAATTATTTATTTTAAATTGTAATCCGGTAAAAAGACCTTTTTCATTAATGGGCCTACTTCCTTCCCCAATAGCATTGGCGTAAGTAGTTTGGTAATTTCTACCATAATTTCTATAAAAAATTGACAGTGCAAGTTTTGGGTGTAGAGAAGCCATCAGTCCATGAAGATTTGCTAATCCTCCATTACTACTTCTACTACTTTCACCATAAAGATTAAAATTTCTTTTTACAATACTATAATGAAAACCCTGAACAAAATTCTGATTCTGATTAAATTCAAATTGATTATAGGTAGTTAAAGACCTTTCTAAAGAACCATTGTATTTTGTGAAAGCTCCTGTAAGCCCTAAGTTCATGAATTTATTTTTATAGGATATTTCCCCTCCGATAATATTTTCTTCAATAGCATCCTTATCTTCAATTTGACCAATGGTGCTATGAATTCCAGAAGCTTGAAAACTACTTACAATTAAAGAGCCGTCTTGAGCAGTAGTGTCTTCAATAATATTAGCATCAATCTTTTTTTTGGATGCAAAAGCAAGTAACTTAAGTTTTTTTAATTTCACAGAAAACGCAGCCCCTCTCAAAAAAGAGTTTTCATCTAGAGAGGCATATGGTTTAATTCCAACAGCACTTCTCTTTAAACTCATTACGTTGGAGGATTTTCCCATTGCCAGACCAGACCAAAATGTCAACCCTTGTCCAAGTTGAATATGGTAGTCCCCAATTGCTAAAACATCAATTTTACCAACTTCCTTTAAAAAAAAATGGGCAGAATAGAAATCAAATCCCTTTGGTCTTTGTAAATCAAATAAGTTTTCTGCTTGAGAATTTCCTAAAAAAGTTTCACCAGCATCTTTTTCTGTAGTAATACCAAAACTCAAGTGATTTTGGTATTTAAACCTGTAACGCATATATAAATTATCTGCCGATCCAAGGGTTTTACTATTTGGCGAACTAAGCCAAGAACTATCGCTAAGTTGGGCCTGTCCAATGGTTGGGTTAATAACTCTAGAGTACCTAAAAAAAACATCGTTTTTTCCTTTATTTAGCATTTCTAAAAATGATAGATGGGTAGCGTCAAAGTTTTCATTTACTACAATAAATGGAAGAATTTTTCTAATGTCACTGGATGAAAAAGAATTTAAAGTTTGTAACTCATAAATATTTAAAAATTTCCCATATTTTTCTTTATGATTAATTAAGGACTTAATCTGAAATTGGTCTAGTAACATAAGTTGTTCTAAATCAAATTTTATTTCTTTTCTATTTAAATTTATTGGATGTTCATAGTAATAGTTTAGTTGATCAAATAGAGTTGTATAGTCGATGTTTTCATCTTCGCTATTTTCCGCTATGTTTTCAATAGTCTGCTCTATAATATATTGTTTTTTCATGTCCTTATAAGACGAATTTGAAACAACATTGTTTTTGTTGGGCACTGTGTCAATACTTTGAGAATAGGAGATGTTTCCTAGTAGAACAACTAGCAATAAATAATATTTTTTTTGAAACTTCAAAAATTATTTAAATTGATATATAATGGATAAGTCTGGACTCCATCCTAAAAACTGATGAATTTGAGTAGCTGCACAAATTGTAAATTGCTTTTGTGACATGCTTATTCCAAAGGAAGCTATACTAGGATTGGACTTAATTCCTCCACTTAAAAATATTTTCTCACTTGGTTGGTATTCTATTGCAGCTAAGAAAGAAGCTGGATAAAATATACTTTTTTCAACTCCTGTATGTAGGGTTAGTTCATTTGAAAATTTATATCCTGCAGCAAGCTGAATGTTAGTAGCTAATCTTTCGTCGTCAAAATTGGAAAGTTTGGTGAAGGTGGGGTTTTTAATGCATACGCCAAGTTGTAGCTCATTGGATAGTTTTGAAGAGAAACCAATATCGGCAGAAATAATAGATTTTTTATTGTAATAATCTCCTGCATTAATCATAAAATAATTTAACTTAATTCCACTTTGAATATTTTCTCCTAATTTTTGAGAATAGCCAAATCCTACATTGTGCATTTGAAGATGCTTATTGCCATTAGTTGAAAAATTCATGCCGAATGCTCCCTTCTTAGTTGGTAGTCCAAAAACAATACTAGAGGTTGTAAAATCTTTTATTAGGAATGGTTGAAAGCTACTAATACTTAGTTCAGGCTTTTTGATTTTAGAAAGCTGACTTATGTTGTTATTTACACTCCAAATATCTTCATTATTAACATTTAGCCCAGACATAGAAGTACTTAAGGCTCCGCTGTTTTGAAATATTTGTCCTTTTGCATTAAAGTGACAGATGATAAATAAAGAAATAATCCAGTGGTAATTCATCAATTTAATTTACAAAATATTATCACTATTCATCCTTAGTGAATGCTGAAAGCAAGATATTTTATTGTCTTTTCTAAATCAAGCCATTTTTTCTCGTAAAAAGTTTTAATAAAAAGAGTTTTCTTTAGTTCTTGAGACCTCTCATAAGATTCTTTGTAAACATTGGTTATATTTTCCAACAATTTAAAATTATTTGATTTTATCTCTTCAAGAGTGAAATCATAAAGTAAATCACTGTCAGTTTTTAAATGAATAACCCCATTAATTTTTAAAAATTCTTGATATCTGTCGGTAAATAATTTTGAGGATAACCTTTTTTTTGGCTTTTTTGGTTGAGGATCTGAAAATGTTAACCATATTTCATTCACTTCATTTTCTCCAAAAAATTTTGTAATAAAATCTACTTTTGTTCTTAGAAATCTAACATTGTTTAGACCTTCGTCTAATGCAGCTTTTGCACCTTTCCAAATCCTAGCTCCTTTAATATCTATGCCAATAAAGTTTTTGTTGGGATAATCTTTTGCAAGAGCAACCGTATATTCTCCAGCACCACAGCCTAGTTCAAGAACTAAAGGGTTTTCATTATTAAATACTGTGGACCAGTTTCCTTTTAAATCATCGTCATTAGAATGGAAATTTATTTTCGGTTGAATAACGTTACCAAAGGTCAATATTTGAGAAAATCTTTTAAGCTTATCCTTTCCCATCGCCATCAAATTTCCCACTTCTAGGAATAATCTCTGTTTTTTCACCAAAAAATTCTGCAAAATCTCTCATTGCATTTGCCAATTGGTCTTCGCTAGTTGCTTTTTCATAGGAGTTAGCGAGAGTCATTATCGTTTGAAACATCATCTTATTCATTTCTTCAACAGACATTTTTTTTGTCCATAAATCAAGACTAAAAGTTTCATTTTTTTGAGCATTCCACAAGTAGATAAGTGCAGCAGAAGCCTTATCACTTTGTCCTTTACCCTGGGAAGAGTGCCACTCTAATTCCTCTGGAATTAAATTCTCATCCATAATTACTTCAATGGAGAATTTTTCTTTTTTAGATGTTTTATTTTGGGTCATAGCTATTTAATATTTTTTGAATATTTGTCTCTTTTAATATTTCTTGAATGTTTAATTCAGAGTTTTTTGTAAAATCTTCAATTATTCTGCTTCCTAACCAAATCCCTATGTTTGATGGTGAATCTTGTCCGAAGTTCTTGGTAAATGGTCCAGGATTAAAGAAATAACTTGTTTTTTTTGCGTTTTTTTCGTAAAGAAGTTCCTGATCTACAATATGTTGCCAGATATATTTTTCATTCTTTTGACACCAATCTAATTCTTTCTTAGTATATCTAAATTTATTCTCTTTTTGTTCATCGGGTAAAATTAAGTCCATCAAATAAGCAATTTTACCATAAGAGATAGCTTTACTTAGCAAATCATCTCCTAAGTACTGGTAATGATAGGTCATAAGATGTCCAAATAAAACATCTGATACAATATATTTTTTGTCCATTTTGTCTTTAATATATTGTGGTAATGATTCGTTAGGTAAAAGTTTAGTAACTCTGTTTTCTGGACCCAAGTACATATCCAATCCAATCCATATTATAGAGTCAAACTCGTGAACATCTGCATTAAATAATGAGAAAAAGGTTCCGATTTCCTTCTTTGGATAACGATATTTAAATAAATTCTCACATCTGTTTAATCCTTTGGCAATTTCTATTTTATAATTTTCAAAGTCTGGGAACTCTTTTTGTATTTCTTTAAGAAAACTTTTAATAGTACTATCGTTTACAAAACTCTCTAAATTCGATTTTACTGCTTCTGGCAATCTGTTAACTAAAACATCTTCTTTTTTTCCAGCTCTTATCATATTTGCATAAAAATTTTGATAAAGCTGAGGGTATTTTATAAACTGCTGATGAATCTCATCTATATTTTTGGCGTTTAACAAAACTTTATCTAAGCGTATTGTTTTAAAATTTTGCCACTGGTCATTATTTAATTTGATTTCTCTTTTGTTTGAGGTGCATGATGTACAAGCCAATAATAGAGTAATAATATAAATATGTATTAAATGTTTCAAAGCTTATATAAAAGTAAAATTTGTTGGTGATTTTTTTTTTAAGTTTGTATAAATATAATCCAATGAATAAATTATTACTATTTCTGTTCTTTTATTTGCCATTAGTATCACAAATTAGTTCCCAAAGCAATGATCCAATTGTAGAAAACACAGAACTAAGAAAAGTTAGATTTGGTTTGTATGGTGAAGGTGCTCTTTGTTGGCTGTCTCCAGAACAACAAAAAATTTACTCCAGAGGCAACTTTGGTTTAGGGTTTGGCTGGGGATTAGATACCGAAATAAATTTCAACCCTACTACTTCTCTAAGGACAGGACTAAATTTCTCAACTTTTAATGCTGGAATTAATTATTATGACACCGATTTAAACTTGTATCACAGAACTTTTTATGTCTTAGATGCAAATGAAAACTTTGTTGAATGGAATGATGGTTCTCTGCCAGATACTAGTGGATATATTTATCAACTCTACAATAGAAATTATTCTATTAACTATGTTAATATACCTTTGGTTTTAAAATTAAAAACCAACGAAATTGGTTATTTCACTTACTATGGTGAGTTTGGAGCAACACTTGGTTTGAAAACTAAATCTACAGTAGATGATGACTCAAAATTATTTACTTGGAATTCCAGTGATTCTACTTTTATTGAAAGCCAGCCATTTACTACTACGCTAGAAAATATAAATATTGACAAAGGGACTCAAACCGTTAGATTAGGCCTAACCCTTGGAGCAGGAGCTGAATATAGTCTTTCAGGGAGTACTGCTCTTTTCTTTCAACTAAACTGGAATTATTTTATTAATAATCAATTGGTGTCCGAAGAAAAAGAAGAGTTTTTAAGACAAGAAGTTTCGAACGGTATTTTTGAATCAGTTGGGGCTAAATCATTTCCTGGAAATATTGTTTTATCTTTTGGTATACTTTTTTAATCCTCCTTCAACACAGCTTTTTTATTTATAAATCCTTTTTACATTTATGTTGTGAATCCAAAAAGTATAGAATCTCATATAGTAAATTGGTTATCTGATTATTCCAAAAAATCTGGATTAAATGGTTTTGTTGTTGGCGTATCTGGTGGAATTGATTCTGCAGTAACATCTACTTTGTGTGCTAAAACAGGCTTAAATACTATAGTTCTAAATATGCCCATCCATCAAAAATCCAATCAATTTGATAGAAGTAATGAGCATATTAATTGGCTTAAAAATAATTTTGAAAATGTGTCAAGTCACGAAATTAATCTAACTGATGTTTATGATTCCTTTTCAAATGCTCTACCAAAAGCTAACCAAGATGAGTTGTCTATGGCAAATTTAAGATCTAGAATTAGGATGTCTAATCTATATGTTTTTGCAAGTAATAAAAAGTATTTAGTTGCTGGTACTGGCAATAAAGTCGAAGATTTTGGTGTTGGCTTTTATACTAAATATGGAGATGGTGGAGTAGATATTTCTCCCATAGCTGATCTTCTAAAATCTGAAGTTTTTAAGATCGCACACCATCTTGGAATTGTCTCTAGTATCCAAAAAGCAAAACCAACAGATGGTCTATGGGACGACGATAGAAGCGATGAAGACCAACTAGGGGCAACCTATGATGAACTAGAGTGGGCAATGAATTATTTAGAAGTCAATTATCAAGGCAATTTATCTGAAAGACAAAAAAAAGTACTAGAAATATACAGCGGACACCATCAAACAAACCTTCATAAAATGAATCCTATTCCAGTCTGTGAGATACCTAAAAGCTTAAGATCTTAAAAAGAGATTTACAAATCTTCTGGGGCTAATTCTATTTTCAATAAATCAATATTTTCGCTTATAGGTATTTGACATGCTAACCTGCTATTGTCTTTACTGTCCCAATTGTCATCTAACATTGCTTGCTCTGAAGATGATATTTCTGGCAATAAATTTGTTGAGTGAATGAAAATATGGCACGAAGCACATAAAGCCATACCTCCACATGTCCCTTCAACTGGATATTCATGAACTTTGAGAAGTTCCATTAAGTTAAGACTCATATCTGTTGGTCCTGAAATTATTTGTTCTTTTCCTTGTCTATCTGTAACATGAATTTTAACATCCATTTTTAAAAACCTTTAATACCTGTAACAGTTGTATATTTCAGCACATTGTTTTTATTAGGATATACTTTCTTAAATGCAGATTGTACCATAATAGCTGCTTCGTGAAACCCACAAAGAATTAATTTTAACTTTCCAGGGTAAGTATTAACATCTCCAATGGCATATATACCATCAATATTTGTTGAATAGTCTGTTGCATTGTCCACTTTAATTGCATTTTTTTGAATTTCTAGACCCCAGTCTCCAATAGGTCCAATTTTTGGCGTGAGCCCAAATAATGGCAACCAATTGTCACAATTTATTTTAGACAAATCATTGTTTTTTGATTGAACATCCAAAGTTATTTTGTTTTCGTTTTTTGAAATACCTGATACTTGAGAATTTAAAATCATTTTAATTTTTCCCTGTTTCGAATAATCTAAAGCTCTTTGCACAGAATCATTATGAGCACGAAAGTTGTCAGATCTGTGAATAAGTTTCACATCTGAAGCATAATTCTCTGCAAAGAAAAGAGCCCAGTCTAATGCGCTATCTCCACCACCAGATATTACAATTTCTTTATCTTTAAATAAAGAAGGTTCTTTAACAATATAAAATACTTTATCGTTTTCAAAACTTTCTAGGTTAGATATATTAGGTTTTCTAGGAGTGAATACACCAAGTCCACCTGCTATTGCCACTACTGGCGCTTTAATAGAAGTTCCTTGATTAGTTTTTATAATGAAGTCACCATCAGAATTTTTCTTAATAGTTTGTGCGGTTTCACCTAATGTGAAACCTGGATTAAAAGGTTCGATTTGCTTCATTAACTTATCCACCAGTTCTGAAGCTAATATACTTGGATAGCCAGGAATATCGTAAATAGGCTTTTTTGGATAAATCTCTGCACATTGTCCCCCCGGTTGAGGAAGAGCATCTATTAAATGGCATTTTAATTTTAGTAATCCAGCCTCAAAAACTGTAAAAAGACCAACTGGTCCAGCACCAATAATTATAATATCTGTTTTGATCATTTTTTAAAACTTCTTTTGATTGAAAATGTGATTACATTAAATCTTTATTGGTTTTAATAACTTTTTCTTTAAGTCTTTCTTTGTATTGAGATAATTTTTTAAATATTGAAGAGTCTTCAATTCCCAATATTTGAGCTGCAATAATTCCTGCATTTGAAGCCCCATTTAAAGCAACTGTGGCCACTGGAACACCTTCTGGCATTTGTAATATAGACAATATAGAATCCCAACCATCTATTGAATTTCTAGATTTAATAGGAACACCAATTATTGGAAGAGTTGAAATTGACGCAACCATTCCTGGTAAGTGCGCAGCTCCTCCAGCTCCAGCTATAATTACTTTTATTCCATTAGTTCTTGCATTTTTAGCATAGTCAAACATTACTTCGGGTGTTCTATGAGCAGATACAATTTTAACATCTGAATCAATCCCAAATTCTTTTAAAACATCAATTGCTTTTTGCATTACCGGTAGATCACTTTTGCTACCCATTATTATTCCAACTTGCTTCATTTTCATGCTGTTACTTTAACTATTTTTTTTATATTTTTTCCAATTTTTAGAGCTTCTTCAATCACAGTATTAACTACTGTGATATGTCCCATTTTCCTATTTAGCCTAGATTTCTTTTTCCCATAAAAGTGAGCTGAAACACCAGGAATATCTAGTATTTTATCAATATTTTCATATTTCACATGCCCTTCAATTTTATTTTCTCCAACTAAATTTAGCATTATTCCAGGAATTTTTAAATCTGTATTTCCTAGTGGTAGATTCAAAATAGATCTTATATGTTGGTCAAATTGAGAAGTGAAACAACATTCAATCGTATGGTGACCAGAATTGTGGGGTCTTGGAGCAACTTCATTAATTAATATATCGTCATTTTCTGTAATAAATAGCTCAACGGCAAGTAGTCCAATGTTATTGAAACATCTTGCAGTTTGAAGAGCAATATTATAAGCTTTTTTCTCTAATTCTTTAGAAATGTTAGCAGGGCAAATAACATATTCAACCAAGTTGGAATCATCGTTAAACTCCATTTCAACTATAGGGAAACAAGTTTCATCTTCATTTGGATTTCTTGCTACAATTACTGAAACTTCTTTTTTAATTTTCACCTTTTGTTCCATTAAACATTCTAGATCTGGAAGATTCTTAATGTCTTCTAATGTCTTGACTATTTTTACACCTTTTCCATCGTATCCAAATTTCGCACTTTTCCAAACGGAGGGAAACTCAAAATATCCTTTATTTAAATCTGAAATTAATTCACTTTTATTTTGGAAGTTTTTATAAGGTGAAGTAGGTAAATTATTCTTAATGTAAAAGTCTTTTTGCTTTGATTTATTTTGAATGGTTTTTAATGTCTTGGAGGAAGGGTAAACCTTTTTCCCATTTTTTTCTAAAAACTCTAAAGCATCTGTATTTACATTTTCAATCTCAACAGTAACAACGTCAACATCCTTACAAAAGTTTACAACATGGTCATAATCTGTTAAGTCACCAACAATAAATTCATCACAAATTTTATGGCAAGGAGCATTTTTATTGGGATCCATTATCTTTGTATATATATCGTATCTGATACTATCGTAAAGAAGCATTTTTCCAAGTTGGCCACCACCAAGTATTCCTAATTTAAAATCTGAACTAAAAAATTGATTTTCAATCATGGATAGAATTAATTTTTTACAAATGTAAGTTACCAATTTAAAGAAACAATCATTTTTCTGTAAAATGAAATGATTACATTTGATCGATAAACAAAATGAAAAAAGTAACTCTAGAGGACAAGCACTTTAAATTATTCATTGAATCGAAGAAAATTATTTCTGAAATTGATCAGCTTTCTTCGAAAATCAATGCTTATTATGCAAATAAAAAACCAATTTTTATTTGTGTTTTAAATGGCGCCTTTCTTTTTGCTTCAGAATTGATAAAAAGATTTGACCACGAATGTGAAGTTTCATTTGTTAAATTGTCTTCTTATGAAGGAATAAACTCTTCAGGAGTTGTGAAAAACCTCATTGGGTTAAATGAAAATATTAAAGGTCGAGATTTGATTATTGTAGAAGATATTGTAGATACTGGAAATACAATTGACTCTGTTTACAATAATATTAAAACTCTTGAGCCAAATTCATTGGAAGTAGCCACCTTACTTTTTAAGCCGGATGCTTACAAAAAAAAAATACCCATTAAATATCCAGCAATTACTGTTGGAAACGAATTTCTTGTAGGATTTGGATTAGATTATAACGGAATTGGAAGAAATTTACAAGACATTTATATAATTGAAGAAAATAAATAGCATGTTAAATATTGTATTATTCGGACCTCCAGGTGCAGGTAAAGGAACTCAAGCAGAAAGAATTAAAAATCATTATTCTCTTATTCATTTATCTACTGGGGATATTTTTAGATATAATATCAAAGAATCTACAGACTTAGGGATAATGGCTAAAGAATTTATGGATAAAGGCGAGTTGGTTCCTGATCAGGTGACTATAAAAATGTTGGAGTCAGAAGTTAATAAGCATCCTAAATCATCGGGTTTTATTTTTGACGGGTTTCCAAGAACTACCCTCCAAGCTAAGGCTTTAGACGATTTTCTATCTTCTAAGAATCTATCTATTACCAAGATGATAGCATTAGAGGTTCCAAATGATGAACTAATCTCAAGATTATTTTTAAGAGGAAAGCAGAGTGGAAGGGCAGACGATCAAGATAAATCTATTATTGCCAATAGAATTAAGGTTTATGAAAACCAAACAGCAGTACTAGCTGAATATTATAAAGCCCAAAATAAGTTAGCTTCCGTCAATGGAGTTGGATCTGTAGATCAAATAACAGAACGATTGTATCGTTCAATAGATTTATAATAATATGTCCTCTAGTAATTTTGTTGATTATGTAAAGGTTTGCTGTAGATCTGGCAAAGGTGGCGCTGGATCTAGACACTTCCACAGAGATAGAACTACAGCAAAAGGTGGTCCTGATGGTGGAGATGGAGGTAGAGGGGGACACATAATTCTAAGGGGAAATAAACAAATTTGGACGTTACTTAGTTTGAAATACAGGAAGCATATTATTGCTCCTGGAGGAGGTGCAGGTAGTTCAGCATTATGTACTGGAAAATTTGGAAAAGATGAGATTTTAGAAGTTCCTTTAGGCACTGTAGCAAAAGATGTAGAAACTGGAGAATTTCTTTTTGAAATAACCAAGCATGGAGAAGAAATAATTCTTTTAAGGGGAGGAAGAGGAGGTTTAGGAAATAATCATTTCAAATCCTCTACCAATCAGACCCCAAGGTATGCACAACCGGGAGAACCAGGAAAAGAAGAATGGAAAATTCTTGAACTTAAAGTTTTGGCAGATGTAGGTTTAGTTGGAATCCCAAATGCTGGAAAATCTACTTTGCTTTCTGTAGTTTCTGCTGCAAAACCTGAAATAGCAAATTATCCTTTTACCACCATAGTTCCTAATTTAGGAATTGTAGCTTATCGAGATCATCAGTCCTTTGTTATGGCAGATATTCCAGGAATTATTGAGGGCGCTCACAAAGGAAAAGGATTGGGTCATAGATTTTTAAGGCATATTGAACGAAACTCTGTTTTATTGTTTATGATTCCATCAGATTCTAATAATATAATTGAAGAATACGAAGTTTTATTAAAGGAGTTGAAACTATACAATCCTGAACTTTTGGATAAAGAAAAGATGCTAGCTATCACTAAATGCGATTTGCTAGATGAAGAGTTGACACAGGAGATTAAAAAAGAACTACCTGCTGATATTAAAACAATTTTTATTTCTTCAATATCACAGATAGGTATTGTTGAATTAAAAGATATGATTTGGAAAATGATTCACGATGGAATGGATGGATAAAATAGAGCTTTTAGACCAACAAATTATTTTGCTTTTAAACGGTTCAAATAATCCATTCTTTGATCAATTAATGTGGCTCGTTACTAATCCAATTTTTGGAATCCCTTTCTATCTTTTATTTATTTATTTAATTTTTAAAATTTATAATTATAAAGAAGCAGTTAGAATAATTGCTGTTATTGGTATTACAGTTGGGTTAGGGGACCTAATCGCCCACGATTTAATTAAAGAAACCATACAACGATTTCGACCAAGTCATCACTTAGAGGTTTCAAAACACCTAAATTTTGTTAATGAATATAAAGGTGGAATGTTTGGCTTTGTATCCAATCACGCTACAAATATGTCTATTGTTGGCATAATGATTTTTAATGTGATTAAAAATTCGTATCCTAAATCGTGGATATATTTATTGATTTTCGTCGTTTTAATCTCCTACAGTAGAATATATTTAGGAGTTCACTATCTTTCAGATATTATTGGAGGTTGGACTTTAGGATTTATATTATCTTTTATAGGTTCTAAGTATATAAATAAATTCATTTTAAAATTATGATTTCTACTATTTCTGTTTTTTTTGGAGGAGGCTTTGGAGCACTAGTAAGGTATTTTATTTCAAAATTATTTTCTCAATATTACAAAGGAGATTTTCCAATAAGTACATTATTTTCTAATTTAATATCTTGTTTGGTTGTAGGTCTTTTTTTAGCCTTTTTGTCAGAATCAAAATATTTAAATCAAAATACGAAGCTTTTTATAATAGTAGGGTTTTGCGGAGGGTTAAGCACTTTTTCTACTTTCAGCCTTGAAACTATAGAGTTATTGAAATCTGGAAATTATTACTGGGCTATTGTCAATGTTGCCTTGAGTATTCTACTTTGTTTTGGCCTTTTACTTTTCTTTTATAAAAAAATAATTTAGTATTATTTACAGGCGTTAAAAATTTCTGGGAAATCATTTTCATTTCTCATAGCATGTTCAAAACTATTGTATTTGGCAGTGATTTTTTCTAAGCTACAGTTACAAAATATAGAATCTAATTTTGCTTTTTCACAATCGTTTAAATATCTCTCCTTATCTTTTTCTGACCAACCACTGCAGGAAGTGGTTAAAATAAAAGTGGTTACAATTCCAAGGATGATTTTTGCTATTTTCATTTTTTAATTTTTAAAGTATCCAATATTTGATTTCCAGATTTAATAGAAGGTTTTAAATCTTTTTTAAATTTCATATTATCTATAAATTTAGAACTTTCTTTTAATATGTTTTTCAGTGAGTCTTGCTGGACTAATATCTGATCGTCTTCATTAACATCGTGAGAAATACCTGTAAAAACTTTTTCTAAACTATCTCTAAGGTCTTTGATTATACTATCAAGTAATCTTGGATTTTCAGAGTAATATTTTATGGATTTTTTAAAATCTTCTTTTTTATAGCCATAATCCTCTAAAAGTTTATTGGTGATACTTCCAACACTATCTCTTGGGATTTGTGTGAATTTTTTATTGTTGTAAAGGTGGGCATTTACTAACCATATTTTTTTAATTAATGTCTGAAATTCCTTTACTTTAATGGGTGGATGTTTAATATTGTCTTTTGGTTTTTCTTCTAAACAACTAGTTACTGCAATTAAAAGAATAAATATTTTAAAATATTTAATCACCTATTAAATGTTAATCTCATTCCGCTAGTAGTGTTGTTAAATTCTCCTTTGTGATAAACTCTTTTACCATTAATGAATGTGCTGTTAATATTACTTGTGAATTTAGTTCCTTCGAATGGAGACCATCCACACTTATATAAAATATTTTCTTTTTCTACTGTCGTATTTGTATTTCTATCTAAAAGAGCAATATCTGCAAAATAACCAGTTCTTAAATAACCTCTTTTTTCAATTTTAAAGCATTCTGCAACATCGTGACTAGTCTTCTTTACAATTTGGTTTAGATTCATTTGATTGGTTTTTTCTAGCTCAAGTAAAGCAAGTATAGCATGTTGAACTAATGGACCACCAGATGGAGCTGATAAATAGGTATTATTTTTCTCCTCAAAAGTATGAGGAGCGTGATCAGTTGCGATTACATCAATTATGTTTTCATTTACAGCTTTGATGAGTGCTTTTCTGTCATCTTCAGATTTTACTGCAGGATTCCATTTAATTAAACTTTTTTTGTTTAAATATTTTGAATCGTTAAACCATAAATGATGAATACAGCATTCAGCAGTAATTTTTTTATTTCTTAAGGGCTGGCTATTATTAAAAAGTTCCAATTCTTTTGCAGTTGAAATATGTAATACATGAAGCCTTGTTTCGTATTTTTTCGCCAAGTCAACAGCCAATGAAGAAGATAAATAGCAAGCCTCTTCAGACCTAATTATAGGATGCATTTCAAAAGGGATGTTTTCTCCATATTTTGCTTTAAATATGGCAGTATTTTTTCTTATAGTTTCTTCATCTTCACAGTGGGTAGCTATAAGTAAAGAGCTATTTTTAAATATTTGAGACAATGTCTGTTTATTATCAACGAGCATATTCCCTGTAGAAGAACCCATAAAAACTTTAATACCACAAACATTGCTAGGATTGGTTTTTAATACCTCATGAAGATTTTCATTATTCGCACCCATGAAAAAGGAATAATTTGCTATTGAGTTTTTGTTCGCTATAGCATATTTTTTTTCTAATAGGTCTTGGGTTACAGTATTGGGAACTGTGTTAGGCATTTCCATGAAACTTGTAATTCCGCCTGCCACTGCAGCTCTTGATTCTGAATATATATTTGCTTTATGTGTTAACCCAGGCTCTCTAAAATGAACTTGATCATCAATCATTCCTGGAATTGCTATTAACCCTGTTGCATCATATTCATGGTCGAATGTTCCACTTATAGAGCCTTTTTTTATCTCAGAAATTTTAGAATCTTCAATAGCTATATCCCCAATAAATTGTTGATTTTCGTTAATGATTTCTGCATTTCTTATTACACTTTTAATTTTCAAATTTTTTCGATCTTAATTTTAATACCCCTATAAATGCCTCTCTGAAAATTCCAATATTCATCTTAGACTGTCCATGTTCTCTATCTTTAAAGTGAATAGGAATTTCTTTAACCTTAAAACCTAGTTTGATAGCGCTATATTTCATTTCTATTTGAAATGCATAACCTACAAACCAAATATTATCTAAATCAATTTTTTCCAAGACTTTTCTAGAATAACATTTAAAACCTGCAGTTGTGTCTTTAATATTTATTCCTAAAACCAACCTCACATAAAGCGATGCATAAAAAGACAGCCAATACCTTGATTTTGGCCAATTGATAATCTTTCCTCCAGGCACATATCTAGATCCAACACATAAGTCTGCAGATTCGTTGGCACAATTATAAAGTAATCTTGGTAAGTCGTCAGGACTATGGGAGAAATCTGCATCCATTTCAAATATATAATCGTACTTGTTTTTAATGGCCCATTTAAAACCATGTATGTAGGCAGTTCCTAAACCAGACTTTTCCTTTCTTTCTTCAATAAATACGGACTTATTTTTTTTAATAATTTCTTTAACAACCTTTGCAGTTCCATCTGGAGATTGGTCATCTACAATTAGAACATGAAAATCATCTTTTTTAGCTAGTACAGCATGAATTATGTTAGAAATATTTTCAATCTCGTTATAAGTAGGTATGATTACTAAGCTCTTCATTTTTCTAAAAAATTAGAACGAATTTTAATAAACTTTTACAGTTTGGTTAATAAACAAATAAACGAATAAAATTCTTTAATAAAAATACCTTAACTATTATTAACTTTGCAATACTTGTGAGAAAAATATTTATTCTTTTATTAATTATTCCATTTTGTCTGATTTCTCAATCTAATAATATTGAATTGCTTGACCAATGGTATATAGAAGGATTACCCATTAGCAATGACGGCGAATCAGTATTTAACGATGTGTGGGGATTAGAAATCGAAAATGATAAATACGCTATTATTGGTTCTACAAATGGTACTCATATTTTAAGGATTAATGATAATAGGCTTGAAGAGATAGATTTTGTTGCTGGAAAGTATGCAGGTAATCAAGCGATTCATAGAGATTTTCATGACTACAATGGTTACTTGTACGCAGTTTGTGATGAAAATGCTAGCTCCCTTCAAATTATGGATTTAAGTTATTTGCCAGATAGTGTCCATTTGGTATATGACAGTGACTCGTTAATAATCCGTGCTCATAATATATTTATTGATACAGCAAATGCAAAGCTTTACGGATGTGCTGTAGCAACATCTTCAGGCTTTCATGCATTAAGTGTTTATGATCTAAGTAATCCTGTTTATCCAGAATTAATTTATAATTACGATGAGGTTGGTCATGTTCACGATGCCTACGTTTATAACGATACTGCTTTTTTAAATTGTGGAAATGATGGTCTTAGAGTTATTAAATCTCACTCCCAAGGATTTGCTTATGAGCTGTCCTCACTTACTGTTTATCCAGATAAAGGGTACAACCACTCCGGTTGGATTTCAGGAGACAAAAAGACCTATATTATGTGTGATGAAACACCTTCAATGAAGATAAAAGTTCTTGATGTTTCAGATTTAAATAATATTTCTGTAAGCTCTACTTTCTCTGCAGAGTCCTACGAGCAGGCATTGCCACACAACGCTATATTTGTAGATAATATTGCCTATGTTAGTTATTACAACGACGGTTTACAGGTTTTTGACATTTCAGATCCTTATAATCCTAAGAAAATAGGTTTTTACGATACTTATCCAGGAAGTGATAATTTAATTTACCGAGGATTGTGGGGTATTTATCCTTTCAATAATAGTAATCTAGTTTTGGCATCTGATAGAACATCTGGTCTTTATTTATTTGATTTTGAACCCCCTCCTATAGTTGTAGAAGACCCTTTTTATGTTTTTCCAAATCCTGCATCCAATTACATTTATTTCTACAGAAAACATTTGGATTTAGCCGATTACAAAATAAATATTTACAATGTTTTAGGATCAAAAGTTGATGAGCTTCAAGGGTTTAATGATTATTTGAAAATTGACTTATCCAATTATAGTAACGGTGTTTATATAATGGAGTATATTTCAAATATTGAGCTTTTCACAACAAACACTAAATTCTTTGTTAACAAATGAATGATTTTTTTAAAGATGTTATCGAAGTTGTTAAATTAATTCCCCAAGGAAAAGTTACTAGTTACGGAATGATTGCTAATTATTTAGGTGCTAAAAAGAGCTCCAGGGTAGTTGGTTGGGCGCTGAATAAAGTATCCAAAAATAGTGAAATTCCAGCCCATAGAGTAGTCAACAGAAATGGATTACTGACAGGAAAAAATAATTTTCCAACTCAAAATTATATGATAGACGAGCTCCAAAAAGAAGGTTTGAATATTAAGGAAGATAGTATTGTAGACTTTAATAAGCACCTTTGGGATCCAATAAAAGAATTAACAATTTAGTTTTAAATAAATTATCTATTTATGTTTACAATATGAAAGTCAATTCCGAAACCATAATTGAATCTTTGAAAAAAGTAATTGAGCCTGACTTAGGTAAGGATATTGTCTCTCTTGGACTAGTAACGGATATTAAAGTTATGGAGAATAAGGTTAGTTTCTCTGTTCAAATGAAAAATGCTGCAATGCATGCAAGGAAAAGAATGCAGCAGGCTTGCGAATTTGCAATTGAAAGATCTATTGGAAAAAATTATTCTATTGAAGTAAATGTTCAGGCCATGAAAAAAGCCGAAGCATCCCAAAGCGTATTACCAAATATAAAAAATACTATTGCAGTAGTTTCGGGGAAAGGTGGTGTTGGTAAATCTACAGTTTCAGCGAATTTAGCTGTTGGATTAGCAAAAAAAGGTTTTAATGTTGGTGTTGTCGATGCAGATATATATGGTCCTTCAATGCCAATAATGTTTGATGTTCTTCACTACAGGCCTATTTCAAGAGAAATTAATAAAAAACAAGTTATTGTTCCTGCAGAAAATTATGGAGTAAAAATTCTTTCTATTGGTTTTTTTGCTGAACTAGATGAGGCAGTAGTATGGCGAGGTCCAATGGCTGTAAAAGCTTTAAAACAATTGATCTTTGATGCAGATTGGGGAGAATTAGATTATCTAATTATAGATACTCCACCAGGAACTGGAGATGTTCATTTATCGATCGTTCAGTCTTTACCGTTGACAGGTGCTGTTGTGGTGACTACTCCACAGCCCGTTGCTTTAGCAGATGCAAAAAAAGCAGTAGCAATGCTTAAAATGGATAATATAAAAGTTCCTGTCTTGGGACTGGTTGAAAATATGTCTTGGTTTACTCCAAAAAATCATCCGGAAGAAAAGTATTTTATATTTGGAGAAGATGGTGGTGAAAACTTAGCCAAATCTCTCAGTCTTGAACTTTTGGGAAAAGTGCCACTTGTAGAAAGTATAAGACAAAGCGGCGATGTTGGTAGACCAGCTGTATTGCAACAAGAAACTATAGTTGAAAAATATTATAACGATCTTTGTGATAAATTAATTTTAAATATTGAAGAAAGAAATGCTAAATTAGACCCAACAAAAGTAGTTGGTGTTGAATATGGCGCCCCAAAATGCTCTACGTAAATTGAATAAAACAGAAAAAATAGTACTTAAAGCAATTGATGATCTTCGACCGTATTTGCACAACGACGGAGGTGATATGGAACTAGTTGAAATTACCTCAGATAACAGAGTGATTGTAAAACTTTTAGGTGCTTGTCAGACCTGTTCAGTTAGCTCTGTCACTATGAAAGCTGGATTAGAAGAAAATCTCAAGCTGTTAATTCCTGAAATTGTTTCAGTAGAAGCTTTACAAGAATAAATTAAAATTCAAATTGCAGTCCAATGGATGGTAAAACCGTTCCAGCTGTATTGTCAATATATCTTAAATTGTATCTTTCAGGATTAGATCCTGTAATGGTTTGGAAGCTACCATCTGTATTTCTGACAGCAATTAAACTAGGTGGAGTTTCTGCTTGGAAATTATACAAGTTTTGAATGTCTAGGTAGACATTAAGAGTGACTTTTTTCCAATACCATTTCTTGTCAATTCTAATATCTATACCATGGTTGGATTTTAATCTAACCCCATTTAATTGGTTGTAATCAAAAACACCAAATGAATTTACATCCCACACATAAGAATATGAAGAATTAAGTGTATCGTAAGGCGTGTATGGTGACCCACCAGAAAAACGAAATTTCATTCCTAGTTCCCAATCTTTTTTAAATTTAAAACCACCTGTTAAGCTAATTATATGTTGGTTATCCCAGGCAGATGGTATGAACGTATTGTTTTTATCCTTGAATTCACTTCTTACCCATGTGTATGCCATAATTCCATAAAATGATTTGTTCAATTTTTTTTGTGCTAGGAATTCCACACCATAGGATCTTCCTTGTGAGGTGCTAGATACAGCTTCATTTCCTATAACTCCAAAATCACCTCCAAGATTTGCTAGTGATATACTATCTTTTAGTAAAAATGGGTAATTATCGTATTTTTTATAAAAACCTTCTACGGTGAGTTTACTAAAATTACCAGGATTGGTCTCAATACCAAAGACCAAATGCTTGTTGTTTATATAGGTGATTTCATTCTCTTTATTTATAAGGTCATTGTTATTATTTCTATATCCCATTACTGTATATGCAGGGAGTTGAAAGTATTGACCAATATTGAAATTCAAGCTGCTTTTCTCTCCAAGAGCATAAGCTAGACTAAACCTTGGGGAAAGCTGTTTTAATGGATTAGACATTTGTTTTGAATAAGAGTTTTGATCTGTTCTTAATCCAAAAGATGCTATAATTTTGTTATCAAATGCTTTTTTACTTATTTGACCAAATAGACTTGTTTTTATAAAATTTAGTTCGGAATTAAAATCGAGTGTGTCTGGTAAATTCTGAAATATTATCTTTTGAAAGGTATTGTTTTTATAGGTCACCGCTTCCAACCCTGTTCCAAAATTTAATTTCCAACCATTATTTCTCATGGTATTTTCAAAACGAAATTTGGTCTCTATTTCTTCAGATAGATAATCTTGAATTAGATTTTCATTTTTTTCAACATTATCTTTGTATTTGACGGATCGATTGTTTAAGTGATTTCTAGATAAAATAAAATTTTGAAAGCTTTTTTCCTTAAAATGTGTCCAGTTCATGCCAACAGCATAATTCCATTGAGTGGTTACTGGGATGTATCCCAAAATATAATTGTTTCTTTCTATTACCTCAGGATCTGTTTCATTGTCATTAATACCAGTGTTTAAAACAAAATCGTCTATGGCTCCAAGGCCAATTATTGTGATTTGATTCTTATCATTTAATTTAGTTTTGGTTTTAAACTGAAGATCGTTGTAAGTTGGAAGAAAAGGCAATCCAATTGCGCTAAATAAAAGTTGTAAGTAAGATCTTCTTGCAGAAAAAACAAAGGTGGTTTTGTCGTTAATTGGACCATCAAGTGTTATTCCAAAATCACTTGAGCCAACAGTTAAAGAGGAAGCTATTCTATCTGGATTTCCATCAATTTGTTTAAACTCCATCACAGAACTAAGCGCATTTCCCCGATTTGCTGGAAATGCACCAGAATATAAATCAACTTCCCTAATAAAATTCACATTAATCATACCAACTGGCCCACCCGATGAACCTTGGGTTGCAAAGTGATTGATGTTTGGAATCTCTATGCCATCCAAATAAAATCTGTTTTCATTTGGAGCTCCACCTCTTATTATAATATCGTTTCTAAAAGAAACAGTAGAGGCAACGCCTGGAAGAGATTGAATTACTTTTGAAATATCTCTATTTCCACCAGGGTTTCTATAAATTTCTGTTGCGCTTATACTTCTTTTACTTACAGGGCTCTCCTCGCTTTTTTGAAACGGAGACGCTGTTATTTCTACAACATCGAGTGAGGTTGAGGATTCTATTAAATTTATATTAAGTATAGTAGGTTTATTGGGGTTAACATTAATTTCTGCAAATGTTTTGGACTCATAACCTACAAATGAACATTTAATGGTGTACAAGCCTGGTTTCATATCCTTAAATTCAAAAAACCCATCAAAATCTGTTGCAACTCCAGAGTTTAACTGCTCAACAAATACATTTGCAAAAGGAATTTCTTCATTACTAGTTGCATCTTTTACATACCCTTTTAAAACTCCACTTTGTGAATATGAAATATTAAATGTAATTATTAAGGATAAAGTAAAAATCAGCGATCGCATGAGGTTTGAAATTTTAAAAATTATTAATTGTTAGGAACTTGTAGTTTTTGTTTATAATTTTGAAGACAATATTAAACAAAATTCTTTAAAACCCTTGTTTTATTAATAATGTTTAACTAATTTAGCTGAAAATTAAACAAATGCAGACTTATTCTATTGCCGACCTTGAAAAATTATCAGGAATCAAATCACATACTATTCGTATTTGGGAAAAACGATACAATATAGTGAGTCCTGAAAGATCGGATACTAACATAAGAGCTTATAACGATGATCAATTAAAGAAAATATTAAATATATCTTTCTTAATTAATAACGGACTAAAAATAAGTAAAATTGCTTCATTATCTCTAGATGAACTTTCGAGTAAGGTAATATCACTTACCTCAAACTCTGCATCTTTTGAAGCACAAATCAATAATTTTGTAATCTGTTCTCTTCAATTTGACGAACCACTTTTTAATAAAACTTATGATTCTTTAAGAAAAGATTACAGCTTGTCTTTTGTTTATGAGAATGTATTTATACCAACTCTTAGAAGAATTGGTGCTTTATGGTCATCAGGAGAATTATTTCCTGCACAGGAACATTTTTTGTCGAATCTTATTAAGCAAAAATTTTATCACGCCATTGAGGCTGCAGATTCACCAGTGAGAAAGAATAAAAAAGCGTATTTGTTTTTGCCACCGTGGGAAGACCATGACTTTGCATTACTTTATTCTAATATGATACTCAAAGAAAATGGATTTGATATTGTAAATGTTGGAAAAACTATTTCGTTTGATAGTATTTTACAATGTATCGAAAAAATAAAGCCAGATATACTGTTTACTACATTTATTGTTGGTCAAAAAGTAACTCTTTTACAAAAGTTCTGTGACGACCTTCACAATCATTCTAACACTAAATTATTTTTTGCTGGAAATCCTGATTTACTAAGACTTGTTAATACCCATGGAAAGGTTTTTTACAAGTTGGATGAATTTGATAGATTCTTTAGCAACTCTTCTCTTAATTGAAAAAAATTGCTGTAATCGGTTCCGGATTTGCAGGTTTAACTTCCGCAATCGAACTTGCTTCACTTGGTTATAAAGTAACTGTTCTTGAAAAAAACAGTACTCCCGGAGGAAGAGCGAGAAAGTTCGAATCCAATGGGTTCACTTTTGATATGGGACCAAGTTGGTATTGGATGCCTGATGTTTTCGATAAGTTTTTTGCTAGACATGGAAAAAAAGTGGAGGACTATTATAATTTATTGAAGTTAGACCCTGGTTTTTCTGTAGTCTATGGAAAAGATAATACTATCGATGTTCCTGCATCTTTTGAAGAACTTGTTGCTTTGTTTGAAAATATTGAAAAGGGTAGTGGTTCTAGGCTCAAAAAGTTTTTAAAAAGAGCAGCAGTAAAATATAAAATCGGTATGGATAGTTTGGTTTACAAGCCCTCCCATTCAATATTTGAATTTATTAATCTTAAAGTTCTAATTGGAGTTCTTTACTTAGATGTATTTTCTAATTTCAGATCTTATGTTAAAAAATATTTCTCAGATAGTAGACTAACTAGATTAATGGAATTTCCTGTTCTTTTTTTGGGAGCTACACCACAAAATACACCAGCACTTTATTCTCTGATGAATTACTCAGCCTTTTCACAAGGAACTTATTACCCGATGGGTGGTTTTCATGAGATTATTATAGGACTATCCAAGTTAGCCAAGGAAAAAGGAGTAATAATAAATTGTGACTCTAACGTAGAAAAAATCAATGTAGTTAATGGAAAAGTAGAAAATATTGTTGTTAATGGTGAAAAATTATTGTTTGACGGGGTTATTGCTTCTGCAGACTACCACCATGTTGAACAAAAATTACTAGAAAAACCTTTTAGAAATTACACTACTGAATATTGGGAAAAGAGAGAAATGTCTCCTTCAAGTTTACTTTTTTATGTAGGGCTAGACAAAAGGTTAAATAATTTACAGCACCACAATTTATTTTTTGATGCAGACTTTGATCAGCATGCTAAAGAAATATATGACAATCCAAAATGGCCGAAAAATCCACTTTTTTATTTATCTTGCCCATCAATTACTGATCCATCCTTAGCTCCTAAAGGAAATGAGAATTTAATGTTTTTAATTCCTTTAGCCCCAGGTTTGGAAGACACTAATGAAATGAGAGAAAAGTATTTTGATATTGTATTAAAAAGACTGAAAGATTTAACGGGAAACGACATTGAAAAAAATATAATATTTAAAAAATCCTATTGTGTTAATGATTTTGAAAAAGATTATAATTCCTTTAAAGGAAATGCATACGGATTAGCAAATACTTTAAGACAAACTGCTGTACTTAAGCCAAGAATGAGAAATAAAAAAATTAAAAATCTTTATTATACAGGTCAACTCACTGTCCCAGGACCCGGTGTTCCACCAAGTATCATCTCAGGCCAAATTGCAGCTATAGAAATTGACAAATATTTAAATAAGTTATAATGATAGAGTTGTATCATAAAATATCCGTAGACGCTAGCAAAAATGTAACTCAGCTTTACAGTACCAGTTTTTCTATGGGAATTAAATTATTAGACAAGAATATTCACGATGCTATTTTTTCCATTTATGGATTTGTCCGTTTAGCAGATGAAATTGTCGATACTTTCCACGATTATCCAAAATCTGAAATGCTTCAAGAATTTAAAGAAGAAACATATAAAGCTTTGGATAGAAAGATAAGTGTTAATCCAATTCTTCATGCTTTTCAAATGGTGGTTAATAAATACTCCATTGATAGAGATTTAATAGATAAATTTCTTCTAAGTATGGAACAAGATTTAAATGATATCCAATATTCTAGTGTTGGTTATAAAGAATATATTGTAGGTTCTGCAGAAGTTGTTGGCCTAATGTGTTTAAAAGTTTTTGTAAATGGCGATAACGATTTATACTTTAAACTTGAAGAACCTGCTCGTAAGTTGGGAGCTGCTTTTCAGAAAATTAACTTTCTAAGAGATGTTAAAGCAGATTATCAAGAATTGGGAAGAACTTATTTTCCAGGAGTTGATTTAGAGAAATTCACTCCTGAGGAAAAACTTAAAATAGAAGAAGATATTCAAGATGATTTTGAATGCGCACTCGAAGGCATTATTAAATTGCCATCTTCTTCAAGGTTAGGAGTTTATGTAGCTTACAGATATTATTTTTCTTTATTTAAAAAGATAAAAAAGGTTTCATCGGACAGGTTAATGGAAGAAAGAATAAGAGTTCCCAACACCAAAAAGCTTCTTATTACCTTTGAATCTATGTTCCAAAATCAATTCAATTGGATATAATAAATTTTTCTGTTTTTATATTTACTTTTTTTGCCATGGAATTTGTTGCATGGTTCACTCATCGTTACATTATGCATGGTCTATTATGGTATTTTCATAGAGACCACCATACTAGAGACAATAAAGGTTTTTTTGAAAAAAATGATTTCTTCTTTTTGATTTTTGCATTACCAGGCTCTATTTTAATTATGTATGGTATTGAAATAGGATTACAATTTTTTCCTTTTTGGATTGGCTTGGGAATTACCTTCTATGGAATGGCTTATTTTTTTGTTCACGATTTATTTATTCACCAAAGAGTAAAAGTTCTTAAGAAAACTAAAAATAGATATTTGTTGGCCATAAGAAGAGGTCATAAAGCGCATCATAAAAAACTATCTAAAGAAGATGGGGTATGTTTTGGTATGCTTTTGGTTCCTTTAAAATACTTTAGGCAATTTAAATAGCTTTATGCAAAAATATTTGTACCTAACAATACTTTTTTGTTCGGTTATAGGTCCTTTGATTATTTTCTTTCAATTTTCCTTTTTTTAGATGAATCAATCGTCATATATTATTCTTGGAGCCGGAGCGTCAGGTTTGTTGCTTGCTTATCGCATGTCTCTAGATAGTTATTTTGACGACAAATCCATTTTAATTATTGATCAAGTAAAAGATAAAGGAAACGATAAAACTTGGTGTTATTGGGAAGACGGAGAAGGAGAGTGGGATGAATTATTAACTAAAAAGTGGCCTAAGGTTTTTTTTGGAAGTAAAGATTTCACTGAAACACTTGATATTTCGCCATACAGTTATAAAATGATTAGAAGCGAAAAGTTTTATCATAAACTTTGGAGAAGTATAGAGCTAAAATCCAATATTACTTTTGTTGAAGACAGCGTTAAAACATACACAGAAATAGATAATAGAGTAAAAGTAGTTACAAATAAATCAACTTATTTTGGATTGAAACTTCTAAATAGTATTCTAGATAAAACAGTGTACGAAACGCAACAAAAATATCCTGTGTTACAACAGCATTTTGTGGGCTGGTTTGTAAAAACAAAAACAGACTGTTTTGATGATTCAATTGCTACTTTTATGGATTTTAATGTCCCTCAGAATGGCAATACCCGATTTATGTATGTGTTGCCAATCGATAAAAATATAGCGCTATTTGAATTCACTTTATTTTCAAAAGACTTATTAGAACATTCTGAATACGAAGAAGCAATTAAGGATTATTTAAAAGAAAAAAAGATTACAGACTTTGAGATTTTGGAAAAAGAAAATGGAGCTATCCCCATGACCTCTTTCAAATTTGAAGAATTAAACTCATACAACATACTTAATATCGGAACTGCTGGGGGGTGGACTAAAGCAAGCACAGGTTATACCTTTTATAACACTTCAAAAAAGACAAAAGACTTGGTTTCTTTCCTTAAGAATGAAGATGATTTATCAGTGTTTGCTAAAAGAACAAAATATTGGTTTTACGATTTAAATCTTTTAGATGTACTTGCCAAGAACAACGAAAAAGGATCTTTATTGTTTGCTTCTATTTTTAAAAAAGTAAACGTCAAAACTATCTTAAAGTTTTTGGGGGAGGAATCTAGCTTAAAAGAAGACCTAAAAATTATCACATCAGTTTCTCCTATGCCTTTTATTCTGTCAATAGTTAAGCGTTTTTTAAGAATTAAATTATAATAAAGTTCACCTTTATTTTTTTGTATCCTTAAAGAAGGGAATTCTAGGGTTTTAATTTAATTACTTGTTGTAATTAGTTAACAAAAATCATTGGACACTAGAAAATTAAAAAGATTAAACTTTCTCTAAAAAGCTTAAGGTAAATGATTTGATTTCCTCTCTACATTTTTCAAATGCATTTTGAATTTCAAATTCATTTCCGATGACTTTCGATGGATCTGTGAAATTTTTATGTGTTAGATTTACTTTCTTTAAATATACTGGGCAACTTTCGTTTGCATGGTCACATACTGTTATTACATGAGAAATTTCTGTGTTTGTATATTCTTCTAAGGTGTTTGAAGTATGGTTGCTAATGTCAATTCCATCTTGAGACATTATTTCTATGGCTTTTTTATTTATTCCTTCTGCCCTTATTCCAGCACTATAAACATTGGTATTTATTTTTAATTGTTTGCTAAAATATCTCAAATAGCCTTCTGCTATTTGGCTTCTACAACTGTTTCCAGTGCATATGACGAGAATATTAATATTTTCCATTTTAATATTTAAAACTTTAAGTTACTATCTTTAATTTAGATTTTTATAAATACAATGAAAATTAATACACCATTTAAATTTACCATCTTTTGTTCATTAATAGTTTCTGTATTTTCAGTTCTTGCTGTATCTATTTACAATTTCTACTTTCATGATGTGAGTTTGAGTGTTTCTGATAGTTTGATACTGTTTTTATTTTTTTTCATTTTAATAGCTACTGTAACTTTTCTTTTGTTAGAAATTTTTATAAATAGAAAAATTAGATTGCTATTTCAACTGGTTCAAAACTATAAGATTTCAAGTACTGATTTTAAATTGAATATGAATGAAGATATATTATCTAAAAGTGAGGTTGAGATTTTAAAACTTGCAAAAAGAAATAGCTCAGAATTGGTAAAACTTAAGTCTGAAGAAAAGTTTAGAAGGGAATTCATAGGTAATCTTGCCCACGAGTTAAAGACTCCAATATTTAGTATTCAGGGATATATTTTAACTCTTTTGGAAGGAGGTTTAGAAGATCCATCCATCAACAAAAGGTTTTTACAAAGAGCTCTAAAAGGAGTGAATAGAATGAATAAAATAATTATTGATTTAGATATGATTACTAGGTTTGAATCGGATAGAATTAATCTAGAAATAGAAGAAAATAATATTGTAGAAATATGTCAGGATATTTTTGACAGCTTAGAATTAAAGGCAAGAGAAAAAAATATTTCTATTAAATATGGTGGTAATTATGATAATCCTATAATGGTTAAATGTGATAGTGATCGTATCGGTCAAGTAATGCAAAATTTAATAATAAATGCCATTAAGTACTCAGACCCTGATACTGAGGTAGTTGTTCGGTTTACCAATGTTGAAAGAAATATATTGATTGAAATTGAAGACAATGGTCCAGGAATCGCCGAAAAACATATTAGTCGTCTTTTTGAACGCTTTTATAGAGTGGATAAAAGTAGAGCAAGGAATGAAGGGGGTACAGGGTTGGGACTTTCAATTGTTAAACATATAATTGAAGCTCATGGTCATACTGTACAGGTAAGAAGTACTGTAGGTAAAGGTTCAAATTTTTTCTTTACCTTAACAAAAATTTAAATTTTAATATTATGAGAAACATTTATAAAACTTTTTCACTGGTTATAATTTTAATGTCAGTTTTTTCAAGCTGTAGTAAAAAAGGTTGTACTGATCCTATGAGCTTAGCTTACGATGTTGAAGCATCTAAAGACGATGGAAGTTGTACTTATCCAGAAGTTGCAAAGAAGACATTGGTTTTTAAGTCTACTGGGACATGGTGTGCATATTGTGGGGATTGGGGAAAAGATTTTTCAGATGATGTAACTAGTGATTATTCATCAAATGTTCAAATTATAGAACTTCATAGCAACGATAACTTTTCAGTAGATGTAGGTTATTTAATGCAGTCTCACTTAGATGGAATTAATGGCAGTGTTGGTGTTCCTCATTTTTATGTAGGTACTGCTGGGGTTGATAATAGTTATAGTTTATTAAGTGCAGCAATTGATACAGATGTTGCTTTGAGTCCTGAAGTAAATCTAGCAGTCAATTATACTGTCAATTCAGACTCTAGTAAAATGAATATAAATATCCACTCTAAATTGGCAGACGGGTTTTCAGGTGACAATTGTTATTTAGCAGCTTATGTTGTTGAAGATGGCCAGGTTTTTGAGCAAAATATTTTAGGTAATTATGATCCTAATTATGTGCATAATAATATACTAAGAACCGAAGCAAGTGGCAGTGGTTCTGCATTTGGAGTTCCAATTGTATTTAATTCGACTGGTGATAATATTAAATCCTACAATGACGTACTATTAGCACCTTCTACTTTATGGAATTACAGTAATTTATATGTTGTTGCTGTTGTTTGGCAACAAGATGGTGCGGACTATAGATTTGTAAATCTTGTTAGATAGCAAGTAGTTATAAACTTACTTTATTAAAAGCTACTTTAAGTAGCTTTTTTTTTGTTTCAGATTTTGATTGTATAAAATTAAAGCTTGCTTTTTTAAGATCGATTCTTCCTTGTTTTTGGTAGTAAATTGAGTTGGTTTTGTGATGGTATTTTGCTAAATATTCTTGCTCTGTTTGACCTGGTGTAGGTATGAAAAGTACTTTTTTTTGTAAAACATAAAGGTCCATTATGCTGCTGTATCCAGACCTGCATATCAAAAGCTCGGATTTAGTTAGTAATTCTCTAAAAGCAGTTGTTTCTAAATGTGGGTAAAAAGTAATCTTTTCAGCTGATATTTCTTTTGTGTTTGTTAGTCCATTTATTATCGCGCAATGTTCATTAGTCTTAAGGAAACAATTTTGAATTTCATCTTCCATTAGACTTCTTTGTGGTTCAGGTCCAGAAATAATTGCTAAATATTTGTATTTATAGTTTTTTCTTTCCTCCACGATTTTTTTGAATCTCGTTTGTGGTCCAATAAAGATTTTTTCCAAATTAGAATCCGATAGTTCGCCGGATAGTAAGGAGTTTTTAAAATCTGGAACCCAACAGTGGTCAAACTTTTTAATAAATAGTCTATTTATTTGATTAACAATTTTTATTAAAGGTGAGGGACCTTTTATTTTAAGTTGGTGGGTTAGATAAATGTTCAATGTTTTGCTGCTTCTAAAACCAAATCTGTTGTCTGAAATAATTATGTCCGCATTTTGCTCAAGACTTATTTTCTCTGCTATCTTTCTCTCACTATATATTGTTTTTATAAATTTTGGAATTTGTTTTATTAACGCCCATGTTTGGCTTCTTTTTTTACTGTAATAAGGTTTGTAGCCTTGAATTTCAATATGTTTAATTTCTGAAAATTCTTTTTTATAAATATTATAGGATGTATTATTTCCACACGTAATTACTTCGTGACCTCTTTCTTGGAGCAATTTTATAATCGAAATGGTTCTAGATATATGACCTAAGCCCCAATCTAGTGGAGCGATTAATATTTTTTTTTTCGTCTTCAGGATTTAAATTCAATATTATGTTCGTTAATAAACTCTTTAATATCCTCAAGTCCAGTTTTTTTGGTTGACGATGTAGTAAAGTTTAATGGAAAAGATTCCCATTCTTTTAGTAAGAAATTTTTATATTCATTAGTGTTTTCTTCAATCTCAACTTTCTTAAGTTTGTCAGCTTTCGTGAAACATATAACAAATGGTATTTTTTTCACTGCACAATACTCCATAAATTCAAGATCAATTTTTTGAGGTGGTACTCTAAGATCAATTAACAAAAATAGACAGACTAAGTTTTCTCTATTTTCTAAATATTTCAGTGTAAAGCTTTGAAATTCTTCCCTTATTTTTTTTGAAATTTTAGCATAGCCATAACCAGGTAAATCTGCCAGATAGAAATTGTTATTTATTAAGAAATGGTTTATTAATTGCGTTTTTCCTGGCTTTCCAGAAGTTTTTGCTAGTTTTTTGCTATTGGTAAGTGCATTTATTAACGAGGACTTTCCAACATTGGATCTTCCAATAAAAGCGTATTCCGGGAGATTTGGTTTTGGACATTTTTTCCAGTCAGAATTACTACACAGGAAATCTGATTTGTTAATTTCCATAATTGTTATTTTACTTTTTTGTAGGTGTTTACGTGTCTGTCTTTTTTTTCTGGGTATATATCATCAATAGATATTAGAATTCCTGTTTCTTCTACATCACCAAATTTTGAGTTCATGGCTGTTCCAAATGTTTTCATAGAAGATGAAAGATTCATATATGCAGCAATTAAAGGTGGTAAAGAGCAATTTAATTCTTTAAGCTTTTTTGTCAATATCTTATAAGATTCTTTATAATCTAATTCTTGTATTTGTTCAATGAAATAACCTATGTCATGGTGTAATTCTAAGGGCTGTTTTGCGGAAATCCATTGGTCTTTATCTTTGAAAAAGTGGTTCATAAAACCAAGTATTAAATCTCTTCCTTTTTTATTAAAGTCTAAATACATGGTTACTTTACCAAAAAAATATTTTATTTCTGGGTGGTCTACCACTAAAGCGCCCAGACCGTCCCATAAGTTGTCAAGAGAAAATATAGCTTTTCTATTTCCTGAACTAGGCTGGTATTCTGGTTGAACAAATGATCTGCCTAATTCAATTGTTAATCCCAATGTTTTGGAGTAGAAATCACTGCTAAAATCAAATAAATTATTGGTAGCTGTATTGTTGTACTTTGAAGAATTAATAACATCATTTCCTAGCATAAACCTATATCCTCCTATGATTTTTTTTTCTTCGGGATCCCAAACTATAAGTTGTTTGTAAAACGCTTCTTCTCTAGTATCAAATTCATCTAAATCATACGATTTTCCTGTTCCCCCACCGGCATTTCTAAAACTAAGTTCTCTAAGCCTACCGATTTCCATAGTCGCATTTGGATGGTTGTGGTAATCTACTATGTATATATCATGGTTACAATAATTGGTTTTTCTTACAAAAGTGTCTTTGTTTATTTCTTTTTCAAGAATAGAGGTTGATATAGGATTAATAATTTTTTTCATTTTTTATTGATTCTATAAATTCAAAATTAATATTGTTTTGTATTTTATATACATGATTTTTAATTGCTTGGGCCCATTCTGAATCATTTTTTTTGTTATCGAGAAGTTTTGGTTCTATGATCTTGCCCATGGTTATTTTAATTGTATTTCCTTTTTGTTTGAACATTTCATCCACAAGAAAAAACATTTCAAGATTTATTTTTATGCCAATTAAGCTTCTCCATTTAGCAATTTTATAAAACCTATTTGAGTTTTGACCACTAATATAAACTGGATAAATTGGTTTGTTGTGTTTTTTGGCTTTTGTTACAAATGTTTTTCTCCACTCTAAGTCTTTTACAATTCCATTTTTTTTTCTTGAAACTAGACCCGATGGAAAAATCACAATGCATTTATCTGACTCAAATAACTTTTCAAGTCTTATTATATTTTCTCTTGAGTTCAAGCCATGTTTATTAATGGGTATAAAGTAAGGCTTAAAAGGTTCAATTTCCGATAGAATATCATTTACTAAAAACTTAATGTCTTTCCTGTATCTTCCTATTTCATTAATAAGTGCTAGTCCATCTAGGCCTCCAAGTGGGTGATTAGCCACTATAATAACTCCTTTTTTTCTCGGAATTTTCTCTAGCCCATAATTGCTCGATATTACCTGAAGTTCTTTTAAGCCTCCACTTATAAAATCAAGTTTTTCTTTTCCTGATAAATTTTTCAAAATGTTGTTTAGGTCACGCTCATGGAGTAAGGATTTGAATTTTCTTAACAAAAACCCTGGCATAAGCTTAAAAAAGCTAGGACTTTTTTTCTCAATTACTTTACCTATGTCAACATTTTTTTGAACGTCCATCGATCAAATATTATTTCATTTTAAAGTTAGCAAATTGTTGATAGAATAATATTGAAAAAAATAATACCCACATTTTACCACTTGTATTTTTTAAATCTTAACAGATTAAAATTCAATTATATTGTAACATATTTTATAATTAATCGTAAAAAGTTATCCACAAAGTTATATTAGTGGGAAAAAGTGGGTAAATTATTATTAGATTTACATTTAAAATTTGAGTCAATTGTCAGGATTTATAGGGGAATATTATTGTAAGCTAGATGTTAAAGGAAGAATGTTGATTCCTTCTGACGTTAGAAAACAACTATCTCCTGTTGATCAAGAACAATTTGTTGTTTCAAGAGGAGTTGATGACTGCCTTTCTATGTATACCTCTTCGGAGTGGATGGTGGTTATGAGCAAATTGAGAAAGCTCAATAGGTTTAAATCTAAGGATAGGAAATTTGCTCGTATGTTTCAAAAAGGTGCTACCAAAATTACTGTAGATAGTAACGGTAGACTGCTGCTTCCTAAGGGTTTACTTGGTTGGGCTGGGATTAAAAAAGAACTAGTTATTGTTGCAAATGTTGATTTGTGGGAATTATGGGATAAAAAAACCTATGAATCCATGATGAAAGATGACTGGGATGGTTTTGATCAATTGGCTCACGAGGTTATGGGGGAGTCTGCAGATGAAAGTTGATCAATATCATATACCAGTTCTTTTAAACGACGCCACTCAGGCTTTAATTTCTGACCCTTCTGGTTTTTATGTTGATGTCACTTTTGGTGGAGGAGGTCATTCTAGAGCAATTCTTGATCAAATTGATAACGGTAAGCTCTTGGCTTTTGACCAAGATGCTGATGCTTCTTTAAACCATATAACAGATGACAGATTTTCATTGGTTAGACAAAACTTTAGAAATATTCAAAACGTATTGGAGGCTTTTGGCCATGGTGTTCCTGTTGGCATCTTAGCAGATTTAGGAGTCTCTTCGTATCAGTTTGATAATCCAGAAAGAGGGTTTTCTTTTCGATTTGACGAAAGATTAGATATGAGAATGAATAAAGATGCAGTACTTGATGCTTGCGATCTGCTAAATTCTTATGATAAAAACCAGCTTGAAAATATTTTCTCTCAGTTCGGTGATTTTAAACCTGTGGAGTCTAAAAGGCTTGCCTCAAATATCATAGAGGCAAGAACTAAAAACAAATTAACTACCACTCAAGATTTAGTTTCATGTATTGAGTTTTTAGTACCTCAAAAAGTGAAAAATCAATTTTTAGCAAGAGTTTTTCAGTCTATAAGGATTGAAGTTAATCAGGAATTAAACGCTTTGGTTGAGTTTTTGAATCAGTTGCCAAAAGTTCTAAAAAATGAAGGAATCGTTTCGATTATTACTTACCATTCCCTTGAAGATAGACTGGTTAAAAACTTCTTTAAAACAGGGAATTGTAAAGGGGATTTAGAAAAAGATTTTTTTGGAAATATTTCTAAGCCGTTTGATTTGGTTAATAAAAAACCAATTGTTCCCGATGACGCTGAAATAAAATTAAATCCAAGAGCTAGAAGTGCAAAATTAAGAATTGCAAAAAAAAGAAAATGACAGTTTTTAAAGAAATATTTTCTGGAGATCTTTTCAAAAAAGGCATGGTGATTAACAATACTCCTTTTTTGGTTTATGTAACTTTTTTAATGGTTATCTATGTTGCATATGGATACCATGTAGATGGTGTTGTCTTAGAGATTTCTAAAAAAAGTAAGACTGGTGAAAAGTTATATTCAGAGTTGCAATCTGCCTTGGAGCTATACGACAAGGAAAGTCTTCAAAGCAAGGTAGTAAAAGAGACTGAGAAATGGGGTTTATATGAGTCGGTAGATCCACCGCTAATTATTCACAATAAGAATTCTGATAAATGAAAAATAAAGAATCCTTAATTAGACTTTATTCAGTTTATTTTCTTGTCCTTTTTATGGGGTTGGGAATAGTTGTTCAAATATTTTATCTGCAAATATTTAAAGGTGAACAGTTGAAATCCGACGCTAATAAACAAATTTTTATTTCTAAAAAGGTATTAGCTCCAAGAGGAAATATTTATGCTTCTAATGAGCAAAAGACATCCCTTGCCCTTTCAGTTCCAAGATATAAGGTCTTTGTTGACTTGATTACTATTCGAGAGCAAGATTTTACTGATAACATTTCTGATCTTTCAGACTCCTTAACTGTACTTATAGATAGAAAAACATCTAATGAGTGGAAGTTAGAATTAGAAAATCAAAGGCTTGATAGTAACCGATACTTTTTTATTGCAAGAGGGTTAAGAAATAATCAAATAGAGCGATTAAGAAAGTTTCCCATTTTTAATTTAGGCAAGTATAGGGGAGGGTGTATTATCATAAAATCTAACCAAAGAGTAAAACCCTATGGTATGCTTGCAAATAGAACTGTGGGATACGCCGTAGAAAATGATGGAAAAAAATCAATTTTAGTTGGTATTGAGGGTGCATTCAATGAGTATTTGAAAGGTCAGAACGGTCAAATGTTGATGGAGAAAATTAGGGGAAATGAATGGAAGCCAGTAGATGACGAACTATCTATTGAACCTGTCCCAGGAAGCGATGTTTATACTTCCATTGATGTAAATATTCAGGATGTTGCAGAGTCTGCATTATTAAAACAACTAAGAGAACAAAAGGCACAGAAAGGATGCGCGGTTTTGATGGAAGTTAAAACAGGATTTGTTAAGGCTATCGCTAACCTTTCATTTGACCCTAAGACTGAAACTTATTTTGAAGCTCAAAACCATGCAGTAGGCTTAGCTTCAGAACCAGGTTCAACATTTAAACTTGCTTCACTTCTAGTTGCCTTAGAACAGGGGAAGGTCGAAATAACCGATTCTGTAGATATGACAGGCAGATATGAATTCTACGATAATTACCTTACTGATGGAGGCAAAATTTACGGAAGAAATACGATTAAAGACGCATTTGAAAAATCATCTAATGTTATAAGTCAAATAATTTATGATAATTATAAAAAAGAGCCTCAGGAATTTATTGATGGATTAAAAGAAATTGGAATTCATCAAAAACTTGGTTTGTCAATACTAGGCGAGGGAGTTCCACTAATAAAAGAATCTTCAGATCCAACTTTTACTGGAATTACTCTTCCTTGGATGTCTATTGGTTATGAACTAAAAATGACCCCTCTCCAGACATTGGCTTTGTATAATGCAGTAGCAAATGAAGGAACCTTACTTCAGCCTCAATTTGTAAAATGTATTAAAAAGGGTAGCGAGATTCAAAAAGAATATAAGCCGAGAATTTTAAACGCATCTATTTGTTCAAAAGCTACACTTAGGGACCTAAAGGTGATGCTTGAAGGAGTTGTTGAAAGAGGAACTGCAAAAAATATAAAGGCTAGAGGATTTTCAATTGCAGGAAAAACAGGTACATCAAAAATTGCTCAAGGTTCTAAAGGATATGGAAATAAATACCAGGCTTCTTTTTGTGGGTATTTTCCATCAAAAGATCCGGTCTATAGTTGCATCGTGGTTGTTCAGGGCCCAACTAAAAATATTTTTGGGTCTGTAGTTTCTGGAACTGTCTTTAAGGAGATTGCAGATAAGGTCTATGCGCAAGAATTTCAAAAAGAAAATATTGTTTTAAAAGATACTCTTAACCGATACCCTTACTCAAGAAGTGGAGATAAGATGTCTTTTTTAGTTGCATCTGAAAATATGAGAATACCTGTTGAAGATTTATCCAATAAATCTAACGAGTGGATATCTACAAGAACTGGTAAAGACGCTATTAAAATAATTCATAAAAAGATGCAAAAAGGATTGGTTCCGAATGTAGTTGGTATGGGATTGATAGATGCTACCTATATGTTGGAAAAGTATGGATTGTTTGTGCAGCCTGTAGGGTCTGGAATAGTAAGAGAACAATCAATAAAAGCTGGTTTAAGAATCAATAAAGGTCAAAAAATCATTTTACAATTAGGATGAAATTACTAAAGGATATTATATATGGAATTAGAATAATTGAAATAAAAGGCAATACTAATATTGCTGTGGAAAATATAGCATTTGACTCTAGAGAAATTAACAATCTTTCTTTATTTATAGCTGTAAAAGGAGTCTCTCAAGATGGACACGATTTTATTCCTCAAGCTCAAAATAGTGGTGCATGCGCTATAATTTGTGAGAGTCTCCCCGAAATTTTAAACGACGAGATTACCTATATCAAAGTATTGGATAGTTCAAAGTCTTTAGGAATTGTAGCTTCAAATTTTTTCGACAATCCTTCTGAAAAATTAAAACTAGTTGGAATAACAGGTACCAATGGTAAGACTACTTGCGCTACATTATTATATGATTTGTATAGGTTAATGGGGTACAAAACTGGACTTATTTCAACTGTACATATTAAAATCCTTCACAAGACAATTCCTTCTACTCATACAACTCCAAACGCAATTAGAATCAACGAATTACTGAGTCAAATGGTTAAAGAGGGTTGTTCTTATGTTTTTATGGAGGTAAGTTCCCATGCTTTAGACCAAAATAGAGTCTCTGGATTATCTTTTGATATTGGAGTTTATACCAATATTTCAAGAGACCACATGGACTATCACCCTACCTTAAATGACTATATAGGTGCAAAGAAAAAGTTATTTAATTCTCTTAAAAATAATGCTGTAGCAATTGTAAACTTTGACGATCCTTATGGAGAAGAAATGGTTAGAGATATAATCGCAAAGCCACTTTCTTATGGACTGAAAGGCGATTTTGATTTTAAAGGAAAAATTGTTGAAAATAATATAAGTGGACTTTCTATAGAAATTGACGGATTTGAAATGACCTCTAGATTGATAGGAGAATTTAATGCTTACAATCTTTTGGTTGTTTTTGCAGTAGCTAAATCTCTTGGTGAAGAAGCTCTTACTGTTCTGACAATTATAAGTAATCTAAAAGCGCCAGATGGGAGATTTGAGTACATCGTTTCTCCCAGTAATGTTACTGCAGTAATTGACTATGCTCATACTCCAGATGCTCTTGAAAATGTTTTGAAGACATTGGTTAGTCTAAAAAGCGATAAAGAAAAGATATTCACTGTATTTGGATGTGGGGGAGACAGAGACAAGGGCAAGCGTCCATTAATGGGTGAAATTTCATCTGTTTATAGCGACAGGGTGATAGTTACTTCTGATAATCCTAGAAGCGAAAAGCCAAGTGAAATTATTAAGGAAATTGTATCTGGAATTCCAAAGTCTAAATCCTCTAAAGTATTAACTGTTCAAGATAGAAGACAAGCAATTAAAGTTGCTTGTGAATTAGCAGAAAGTGGAGATGTGATTTTAATTGCCGGAAAAGGCCATGAGAAGTATCAAATCATCAGAGATGAGAAATTACATTTTGATGATCTAGAAACTACTATAGAAATTTTCAAACAAATACAACAATAATGCTTTATCATTTTTTTAATTATATAAATCAAAATTTTGACTTTCCTGGTTCAGGATTATTCGAATTTATCTCATTTAGAGCCGGGATGGCTGTAATTACTTCACTTGTGATCACCCTTGTTTTTGGAGGAAGACTAATTAAATTCTTACAGAGAAAACAAGTTGGGGAGTCTATTAGAGATTTGGGTTTAGAAGGACAAATGGTGAAGGCAGGTACTCCTACGATGGGTGGAGTTATCATTTTAGCTGGTATCATAGTACCAACCATGCTTTTCGCCAAGTTAGATAACATTTACATTCAATTAATGCTTGTTGCAACTGTTTGGCTGGGGTTGATTGGTTTTCTAGACGATTACATTAAAGTATTCAAAAAAAATAAAAAAGGATTAGCTGGAAAGTTTAAAGTAATTGGACAAATTGGAGTTGGAATAATTGTAGGAGCTTCTATGTATTGGAGCGATTCTGTGACAATTAAATCCAAAACTTATTATAATACAGAAATTCTAGCCGAGCAGCAAGAGAGTTCGCAAGAAACTAAAAGTTATTTCTGGGAAGAGACAAAATCACTTAAAACTACAATTCCATTTGTTAAAAATAATGAGTTTGATTATTCGTGGCTAATTAGCTGGATAAGCCCTGAGTTGTCCAAATATTCGTGGTTAGTATTTATCCCTATTATCGTAATTATTGTTATTTCAGTATCCAATGGCGCTAATTTAACTGATGGACTGGATGGTCTTGCAACCGGAACTAGTGCAATTATTGGTATAACATTAGCCATCTTTGCTTACCTCTCAGGTAATTTAGTTTTTTCTGATTATTTAAATATTCTCTATATCCCAAATTCATCTGAGCTTGTGATTTTTATTAGCTCATTTGTTGGAGCATGCATTGGGTTTTTGTGGTACAATTCATTTCCTGCAAAAGTTTTCATGGGCGATACAGGAAGTTTGGCTTTGGGTGGTATAATTGCTGTTTTCGCTATAGCCATTAGGAAAGAATTATTAATTCCAGTTTTCTGCGGAGTTTTTCTTATAGAAAATTTAAGTGTTGTTCTCCAAGTTTCTTATTTCAAATACACCAAAAGAAAATTTGGAGAGGGTAGAAGAATCTTTTTAATGTCTCCAATTCACCATCATTACCAAAAGAAAGGAATTCACGAGGCAAAAATAGTCTCAAGGTTTTGGATTCTTGGTATTCTACTGGCAGTTCTTTCCATTGTAACTCTAAAACTTAGATGATAAAAAACTTTCAAAATATTGTGGTTTTAGGTGCTGGAAAAAGTGGTATTGGCGCAGCGGTACTGGCTAAGAAAAATAATTTAAATGTTCTGCTCTGTGACGATTCAAATATATCCAAGGAATCTACCAATACTTTAATGGAATATGGAGTTGAATATTACCAAGTGGATTATATGCCATTTATTTCCTCTGTTCAAGATGTTTTAGTTGTTAGCCCTGGAATCGATAATGACCATCAATTAGTAAAATATTTTATAAAAAGTTCCAAACCCATTATAAGTGAAATTGAATTTGCAAGCTATTTCTGCAATGCAAAAAAAATATGTATTACTGGAACTAATGGAAAGACCACTACCACTTTAATGGTTACTTACCTTTTAGAGAATGCAGGATACAATGTAAAAGCGGTTGGGAATATTGGTCAAAGTTATGCCATGTCAGTAGCTTTAGAAAATGTGGACTACTATGTTATTGAACTTAGTAGTTTCCAATTAGATAGAATGTACGATTTCAAATCTGACATTTCAATAATTCTAAATATTTCCCCAGATCATTTGGATAGATACCAACAAGATTTCACAAAATATTCGAAAAGTAAATTTAGGATTTGTCAAAACATGTCCAAAAGTGATTGTCTAATTTATAACCACGACGATAAAGTAATATCAGAATGGATTATGTCTCAAGATGAAGTCTCTTACGAATTAGCTCCAGTTTCCATAAATGAGAAGTTACTCAAAGGATCTTGGTTAGAAAAAGAACAAATAAAAATCAGTATAAACAATAAAAAACAAACAATTATGTCCATTCATCAATTGGCCCAACAAGGCAAGCACAATTTATTTAATTCTATGGCTGCGGGAGTTGCAGCAAGAGTATTAGATATTAGAAAAGAAATTATCCGAGACAGTCTAGCGGATTTTCAAAATGTAGAACATAGATTGGAGGATGTTGCCAAAATCCATGGAATTAATTTTATAAATGATTCAAAGGCGACAAATGTCAATTCAACATGGTATGCTTTAGAAAGCATGCAGCAACCAACTATTTGGATTGTTGGAGGAATAGATAAAGGAAATGATTACTCGATATTAGAGGGACTTGTAAAACAAAAAGTTTTAGGAATTGTTTGCTTAGGAAAAGATAATTCTAAGATTAAAGAGGCTTTTGGTTCCATAGTGGATTCTTTTTATGAAGCTGAATCAGCGGATCAAGCAGTACAAATTAGTTATAGAATTGCTAAAAAAGGATTTAATGTATTGCTATCTCCTGCTTGTTCTAGTTTCGATTTATTTAAGAATTATGAAGATAGAGGGCATCAATTTAAAAATGCAGTAAGAACATTATAATTTTTGTAGATGAATATACTTAAGCAAAAATCTATAAGAAAACAGCTCCTTAATAAAAGAAAAGAATCTTTGAATTCCTTCTCTTCTATAGAGCACAGGCTTGAATTTTTTTCAGATAAGCTAGAGAAAATATGGATCAACGATTCCAAATCTACAGACACTGGAGCTACAGCATATTCTTTGTCAAAAATACAAGGGCCAATTATTTGGATAGTAGGCCAAAACCAATCACCAAGAGATTTGGACATTCTTGAGGATTTAGTTTTGTCGAAAGTAACAGAGATAATCTATTATGGAAAACATGAAACCAATATAAAATATCTGTTTGGCTCTAAAATTAAATACTCTCAATTGTCAAACATTAAGGATTCGGTGAATATGGCTATAAATAATCCTACTAAAAATATAAATGTTCTTTTCTCTCCAGCTTGCTCAAGTTATATCACTCATCAAAACTACCAGTTAAGAGGAGATTATTTTAAAAATTTAATTCACAGTATAGATTAATGCAACAGCTAATTGAGAAATACTTAAAGGGGGATAAAGTAATTTGGACAATTATAATATTACTTTCATTGTATTCAATAGTTATGGCTTACAGCTCAAGTTCTAATTTAGCATTTAGAATTTCAGGTGGAAATGTTGCTCCTTACGTTATCAAGCATACTTTAATTATAATAATTGGAATTATTCTGATTATTTATTTGCAGTTTTTTCCATACAAGTATTTTTCACGATTATCCCAGATAGGAATTTTTGTTTCTATTGTTTTATTATTTGTTACACTCTTATTTGGGGTCAGCAAAGGAAATGCTTCAAGATGGATAATGGGTTTTCAACCTTCAGATTTTGCGAAATTAGTTTTGATCATCTATGTCTCGCGTATGCTTACCAATAAGAAGGAAGACATTAAGGATTTTAAAAAAGGTTTAATACCTATTTTATGGCCTGTAGCTCTAATTTGTGGCTTAATTCTCCCCGCTGATTTTTCTACTGCAGCGATGTTATTTACCGTTTGTTTTACAATGATGTTTATAGGAGGTGCTAAAATAAAGCATTTAGGATCTATTATAGGAACTGCTTTTCTAGGTTTTGCTTTTTTAATTCTTGTCAATATTGCAGTTCCTGGTTTTTTACCTAGAGTGGATACTTGGGAAAAAAGAATGATGAGCTTTGGAAGTGGTGAGAAACAAGAAAATTACCAAGCAGAAATGGCAAAACGAGCAGTCGCAAATGGATTTTTATTTGGAAAAGGTCCGGGGAAAGGGCATGTTAAAAATGATTTATATTCTGCTCAATCAGATTTTATTTATGCTTCTTCTATTGAAGAATTTGGCTCGATAATCGGAGGAATAGGATTGGTTATTTTATATATGATTTTATTTTTCAGAGCGATTAGAATTATGAATAAAGTGGATAGTAAATTTGCTTCTTTTATTGTATTTGGATTAAGCTTTATGCTAATCTTCCAATCTTTTATAAATATGGGGGTTGGGGTAAATTTATTCCCTGTCACCGGACAACCTTTGCCTTTAATTAGTATGGGTGGAACTTCTATATTATTTACCTGTATTTCTTTGGGAATAATTTTAAATGTTAGTACAACAGTATATAAAGATTCTGAAAATGTCTAGCTATAAAATAATCATTAGTGGTGGTGGAACTGGAGGGCATATTTACCCAGCTATTGCAATTGCAAAGAAAATATTAGAAATAAGTAAAGATTCGGAAATACTATTTGTTGGAGCAAAAGGGAGAATGGAAATGGAAAAAGTTCCAGAAGAGGGGTTTGAAATTGTTGGGCTAAATGTTGTGGGTATCCAAAGATCTATGTCTATAAATGCAATTCTTAAAAACCTAAAGTTTCCTTTTCTACTTTTAAAAAGTTTCAATCATGCAAGAAAAATAATTAAGGATTTTCAACCAAATATTGTGGTTGGTGTTGGTGGCTATGCAAGTGGACCAACTCTAAGAATGGCACACAGTTTAAAAATTCCTACATTAATTCAAGAGCAGAATTCTTATGCCGGTCTAACCAATAAGTGGCTGAGTAAAAAAACCAAAAAAATTTGTGTTGCATATGAAAATATGAATCAATTTTTTGAGACAAATAAATTGGTTTTAACTGGCAATCCAGTAAGAAAAGACATTGAAAATTTAGATGCTAAGTTGTTGGATGCTAAAACCTATTTTAAAGTTTCTAAGAATGAAAAAGTGATTTTAGTTTTAGGAGGAAGTTTAGGAGCAAAATCTATCAATGAAGGAATCTTAAATTCTATTGATACAATCAAAGATCAACCAATTAAATTACTGTGGCAAGTTGGCAAAAGATATTTTGACTCTATTGAAAATCAATTAAACCAAATTAATATTCCCAATGTAAAAGCCTTAGCATTTATTAAAAGAATGGATTTAGCTTATTCTCTTGCAGATCTAGTTATCTCTAGAGCGGGTGCATTGTCTATTAGTGAACTTACTTTAGCAGGTAAGCCAAGTATTTTGGTTCCATCCCCCAACGTTTCAGAAGATCATCAGACTAAAAATGCAATGTCTTTGGTTAATAAATCTGCTGCTATTCTTGTTGAGGATAAAGACACCGATTCCCTTTTAAGAACCGCCTTGGATTTACTTAAGCAAGAAAATCAGTTGAACACCATTTCTAAAAATGCAAAAAAAATGGGAAAGCCTAATGCTAGTGAAGATATTGTCAATGAAATATTTAAACTTATTTCTTAATGAATTTAGATAATTTTAAATCCATATATTTTATTGGAATTGGTGGGATAGGTATGAGCGCATTGGCTCATTATTTTGTAAATCAAGGGGCTAAGGTAAGTGGTTATGATAGAAGCAAAACAGAATTAACTAAAGAGTTAGAAAAAGTTGGCATTGAAATATCTTACGATGAAAATATAGATTCTTTAAAAGATCTTCAAAATATCCAATTGGTAATTTTTACGCCTGCAATAGATTCAAAAAATATATATTTCGAATATTTTAAAAAGTCCCAGGTTCCTTTATTAAAAAGATCTCAAATACTTGGTGAAATTACAAAACCACTAGATACAATTGCAGTTGCAGGAACTCATGGCAAAACAACAACTAGTTCTATTATTGCTCATATTTTAACATCAGATAATAAAGATGGGCTTTGTTTTATAGGTGGAATTACTTCAAATTACAAGTCTAATTTTTTAATAGGAAAGGGAAATTTTTCAGTAGTAGAGGCGGATGAATACGACCGTTCATTTATGAACCTATTTCCAGATACAATTGTATTGACATCTATGGATGCTGATCATTTGGATATTTATGAAAATAAAGATTTTTTGGTAGAAGCATTTAAGGATTTCACCAATTTATTAAGCGATAAAAAAAAGTTGATTGTAGAAGAAAATATCAGTCATTTCTTCAAAGAAAATTTGTCCTATGGTTTTAAAAAAGACAATGATTTACAAATTATAAATGTTCAAATTAAAGAAGGCTTGTATTTGTTTGACATTGTCTTTAACAATCAAACTTACCAGAACTTCGTATTTAAAATGCCTGGAAGTTATAATTTATTAAATGCTGCAGGTTCTATTTTAGCATGTTTAATTAATGGAATAACTGTTGATAGTATAAAAAATGGACTCCAAAGCTACTCTGGAGTTAAAAGAAGATTTGATGTTCAGCTAAGCCTTCCGAAACTTATCTATATTGATGATTATGCACACCATCCTAAAGAGATTGATTCTCTATTAAGTGCTGTAAAGTCTTTTTATCCACAAAAATTTGTCGTTGGGGTGTTTCAACCACATTTGTTTTCCAGAACTAGAGATTTCATGGATTATTTTGCAGAAAGTTTATCCGGATTTGATCAAATTTTTTTGTTGCCTATTTATCCTGCAAGAGAAGCTCCTATTGAGGGTATAGATTCTTCGGTTTTAATACAAAAAATTAAAAATAACAATAAGAGAATAATTAATTCAGTAAGTGAACTTTTCAATTTCATTAACCGAGACTTAGATATGGTTTTACTTACAATAGGAGCTGGTGATATCGATCAATGGCCAAAACAAATAAAAAAAATTGCTTTGAATGCTTAAGAAAATAGGTAAAATATTTTTTTGGATTTCTATTCTCTCAGGATGGATTGTGTTATCTGGTTTTGTTTCCAGTTTTTACCAAGATATAAAACTTAAGAAAGTGCAAATTAATTTCATAGAGGACAATCTTCACGAATTTATTACAAAGTCTGAAGTAAATTCCATGTTGTCTTTAATGGGGATTGTCGAAAAAGTTACCTTAAAGCACGAAATTGATTTTTCTCATATTGAAACAAAACTTTTAAATCATTCTGCAATTAATAGTGCTGAAGTTTATTTTAATAACAATGGAAATCTTGAGGTAAATATTAAAAAAAGAACCCCAATTGCTAGGTTTGTAAGCTCTGTCTATGAAAAGAATTTTTATATAGATGATAATGGATTTCTTATGCCACTTTGTAGCACTTATGTTTCTAGAGTCCCCATTTTTTCAGGTAAAATAAATATTCCTGAAAGATTAAACTTGTATGTTTTAGATAGCCTTCATAAGTCCCCAGATTTTCAAAAAATTTATAAAATGAGTAAATTAATTAACAATGACTCGTTCTTAAAATCTCAAATTGTTCAAATCTACATCAACAATAATGGCTACTTTGAGTTTATTCCAAGAATAGGTAACCAAAGAATTTTGTTTGGATCAACAGAGAATATGGAGAAGAAATTTAAAAAAATTAAACTTTTTTATAAAAATGGCCCACAGCCAAAAGACTTAAATAAGTACGATACACTTAATGTATTATATGAAAATCAAATAATCTGCTCAAAAAGAAACTAAAATGGATGCACCAGAAATAATTGTAGGACTAGATATTGGAACCACTAAAATTGCTTGTTTGGTTGGTAGAAAAACGGATCATGGGAAAATTGAAATATTGGGTATTGGTAAGGCGCCCAGCTTAGGAGTTACTAGAGGAGTAGTTTCTAATATTGAAAAGACTGTTCAGTCAATTAGAGCTGCTGTTGAAGAAGCAGAATCTAAATCTGGAATTGAAATAAAAGTGGTAAATGTTGGAATTGCTGGTCAACATATTAAGAGTCTTCAGCACAGAGGAATGATTACTAGAGATTCTATTGAAGAAGAAATTTCTCAAAAAGATGTAGATGAGTTAATTGAAGACATGTATAAATTAGTGATGATGCCAGGGGAGGAAATTATTCATGTTCTGCCCCAGGAATACATAGTCGATAGACAGCCCGGAATAAAAGATCCTATTGGCATGTCGGGAGTTCAATTAGAGGCAAATTTTCATATTATCACCGGCCAAATGGCAGCTGCCAAAAATATATTTAAGTGTGTTAGTAAAGCTGGTCTCGAAGTAGCAGAATTAGTTCTTGAGCCACTTGCATCTTCTTCGGCCGTGATTAGTAATGAAGAAAAAGAAGCTGGTGTAGCTTTAGTAGATATTGGTGGAGGAACTACTGATATTGCCATCTTCCACGATGGAATTATTAGACATACTGCAGTAATTCCTTTTGGGGGAAATGTAATTACAGAAGATATTAAAGAAGGTTGTACAATTATGCACAGGCAAGCAGAACTTTTAAAAACCAAGTTTGGAGCTGCAGTTACTCAAACCAATCAAGACAACGAAGTAGTTTGTATCCCAGGATTGAGAGGAAGAGACCCCAAAGAGATATCAGTCATGAATTTAGCAAATATTATCAATGCTAGAATGTCAGAAATATTAGAACATATTTATTATGAAATTAAAAATTCTGGATTTGAGAAAAAATTAATTGGTGGTATTGTTGTAACAGGTGGAGGATCCCAACTTAAGCATATGAACCAACTGATAGAATTTACTACTGGAATGGATTCTAGAGTTGGTTATCCAAATGAGCACTTAAGCTCCAATACCAATATTAACGTCACTTCCCCATTATTTGCAACAGGTGTTGGGTTAGTAGCCAAAGGATTTGAGAAATTTGAATTATTAAAGTCAAGAAACGAAAAAATAAATACAAGAATGCATTCCCAAAAAAATAAGGGAAGCTTTTTTGAAAAGATTAAAACATTTTTTGACGAAAAAGTAGATTAACAATTAAAAATAAAATCATGATGAAATTTGATTTACCTAAAGAACAATCTTCCATTATCAAAGTAATTGGTGTTGGTGGTGGTGGAAGTAATGCTGTAAACCATATGTACCGCCTAGGAATAAAAGGGGTAGACTTTGTAGTTTGTAATACGGACCATCAAGCATTAGACACAAGTCCTGTACCTACTAAAATTCCCTTAGGACAAAGCTTAACAGAAGGAAGAGGAGCTGGTTCTATCCCAGATGTAGGTAAAAATGCAGCAATTGAAAACCTAGAGGATGTCAATGAAATTCTTGCAAAAAATACCAAGATGATCTTTGTAACTGCTGGTATGGGTGGAGGAACTGGAACTGGTGCAGCGCCAGTGATTGCACAAGCAGCTAAAGACATGGGAATATTAACTGTTGGTATTATAACTGTTCCATTTACTTTTGAAGGAAGAAAGCGAAGAACGCAGGCCGAAGAGGGCATTGAGAAAATGAGGGAGTCTGTAGATACCTTATTGGTGATTAACAATGACAAACTAAGAGAAATGTTTGGTAATTTGACACTTGTAAATGCATTCGAAAATGCCGATGATGTTTTGGCTATAGCTGCTAAAGGAATTGCAGAAGTAATTTCTGTAACTGGACAAATTAATGTTGATTTTAACGATGTCAATACCGTTATGAAAGATAGTGGAGTTGCTATTATGGGGTCAGCAGAGGCAGAAGGTGAAAACAGAGCGATAAAATGTGTTGAAAATGCATTGAATTCTCCACTTCTAAATGACAACAATATTGATGGTGCTAAATATGTTTTACTCAATATTACTTATGGAACACAAGCGGTTTTAATGGATGAAATTTCAGATATAACAGATTATATCCAAGAAGAGGCAGGAAGTACAGCTGATGTTATTTGGGGTCATGGATATGATGAATCTCTTGGCGATAAATTATGTGTTACTATTATTGCAACAGGCTTTAATACAACTCCTCATACTGGTCTTTCTATGAAAGCTCCAAAGAAAAATATAATGAATTTAGAAGACGATTCACCAGAAATTATTACTAATGAATCAGAACAGTTAACCGAGCCAGTAACAAATACTGTTGAGGAAAGTTTTGAAGAAACCCCAGAACTAAACCCTTCAGAAAGTGCAATGAAAAGATATGTTCTTGAAGAAGATGATGAAATTAGTGAGGAAAATGAAATAACTAATGATGCTGAAGAATCTGACAACTCTAACCTTTACGAACAAAACACACAACAAAATGACGGTAAAGTAAGATTCTTACTGGAAGATGATGAAATGCCCAACTTAGATACTGACTTAAAGCAATCTGAAAATACTCAGATTTTGGAGGCTGATTTAATGACTGCAAATGATGAGGAAAAAATAGTGGACCAAGTAAAGCAAGTAGAATCAAAGGCAATTTCTGACGAACGTTTAGAAAGAATAAAAAAAGCCACAGATAAATTAAGATCTCCATTGGGTCTAAATGAAATGGAAAGTGAGCCTGCTTATAAAAGAAGAAATGTAGACCTTAAGGATGTAAAATACTCTGATGATTCATCTAGCTCAAGGTATACTTTGTGGGAAAATATCAACGATAGTGGAGAAAAAGAAACTGGATTAAGTGACAACAACAGTTTCTTACACGACAACGTAGATTAATATGGGAAAAATAGAGGATCAAATCCCTGTTGATTTGAAGACAGCAATGTTTGCAAAAGATAAGGTTAAATTAGCTGCGTTAAGAGCTGTGAAATCTGCTTTTTTATTAGAAAAAACAAAAGAAGGTTTTTCTGGAAATATTTCGGACGACCAAGCTCAGCAAATCATATCAAAGCTACATAAGCAAAGAATGGATGCATACCAAATTTATGTAGATCAGAAAAGAGAGGATTTGGCGACTGAGGAGATTGAACAGGCAAACGTTTTAGAAATTTATTTGCCTAAACAATTATCTGAAGAAGAATTGACCAAAGAGTTAAAAAATATTATAGATTCCCTTGGAGCATCTTCAATGTCAGATATTGGTAGAGTAATGGGCAAAGCAATGGGCTTATTAAAAGGCAAAGCAGATGGGAGTTTAATTTCCAAAATCACCAAAGAGCTACTGAGTTAGGTGGAGTTTTTGGATCCAGAAATAGAGCAGTATGCTCTTGAACACAGTGAGGAAGAATCCACAATCTTAAACGAACTAAATAGACAAACCCATTTAAAGATTCTTCAGCCTAGAATGCTTTCTGGCCATTTACAGGGTAGAATATTAAGTATGTTGTCTCAATCAATTCAACCAAAAACTATTCTTGAAATTGGGACTTACACCGGATATAGTGCACTTTGTATGGCTGAAGGATTACAAAATGATGGGGTACTGTATACAATAGATATTAATAAGGAACTAGTACCATTTGCTCAAAAATATTTTAACAAATCATCTTATAAAAACCTAATTAGAATGATGGTTGGAAATGCCTTGGAGATAATTCCTGAGTTGAATTTTAAATGGGATCTTGTTTTCATTGATGCAGATAAAGAAAATTATTCTAATTATTTTGACTCTGTTATAGAAAAAGTAAATAAAGGAGGTATGATAATTGCTGATAATGTACTGTGGAGTGGAAAAGTAACAAGACCAACTTCTGAAAATGACATTGAAACTAAGGCATTAAAAACTTTCAATGAAAAAGTGAATTCTGACAGTAGAGTTAGCAACGTATTAATGCCAGTTCGTGATGGCATGATGATAATGATAAAAAAATAATAACCTTCCTATTTTATTTTTATTATTTTTAAAAAAATATTTTAATCAAAATTAAATTTTAAATATGAAATTTTATACCAAACTAATTTTTACTTTTTTTATTTCCATTAATTTTTTATTTGTAAAAGCAGATGAAGGCATGTGGCTTCCTATGTTATTGGGAGAAGCAACTTATAAAAACATGGTTGAATGTGGAATTAAATTAACCCCTGAGCAAATTTATAATGCCAATAATTCTAGTTTAAAAGATGCGATAGTTGCTCTTGGTGGTGGATTTTGTACAGGTGAAATAATATCCGATCAAGGTCTAATGATGACTAATCACCATTGTGGCTTTGGAACAATTCAAGCCAATAGCTCTACAGAAAATGACTATTTAACAGACGGTTTTTGGGCAATGACTAAAGAACAAGAAATTCCTGCAGACTTCGGAGTCTGGTTTTTGAATAATATTAGCGATGTTACTGATAAAGTTTTAGAAGGTGTAAAAGATGGAATGGATGAAGGGGAAAGAAATAAAATTATAAGAAAAAATATGAGTGCATTAAAGACTACTGCTTCAGAAGGTAAAAATAAAGATGATTTTGCAGTTCAGGTTAAGTCTTTTTACTACGGAAATCTGTATTACATGCTTACTTATAATATTTTTAATGATGTTAGGTTAGTTGGCGCACCTCCGAGTTCAATTGGGAAGTTTGGTGGAGATACTGACAATTGGATGTGGCCAAGACATACTGGAGATTTCACCATGTTTAGAGTATATGCTGATAAGGAAAACAATCCTTCTTCTTACAACCAAGACAATATGCCCCTAAAACCCAAACATTCTCTTCCAGTTTCAATTGCTGGTGTAAAGGATGGAGATTATGCTATGATTATGGGCTATCCTGGAAGTACAGATAGATTTTTAACTTCTTGGGGGGTAAAACAAGCTGTTGATATAGAGCAACCAGCTAGAGTTAAAATAAGGGGAATTAAATTAGACATTATGGACCAAGAAATGTCTAAAAGTCAAAAAGTTAGGATTCAATACGCTTCTAAGTATGCTAGAGTAAGTAATTATTGGAAATATTTTATTGGTCAAAGTGAACAACTAGTTAAAAATAAAGTTTTTGATAAAAAGCAGAAAATTGAGAATTCCTTTACTACTTGGTATAAAAACAATGAGTTGGATAAAACCTATTCTGAATCTCTTTCTCTTATAGAAAACGCACTTAAAAACTCATCTAAATATACTATTCCAAAAGTATATTTTCAGGAAGCTGTTGTTGGTTCTGAGCTTATACTATTCATGCTAAGAAACCTTAGTCCAAGAACACCACTATTTAAAGCCCTTAGTTCCGGGGAGGGTATTAAAGATGCAAAAGATAATTTTTTAAAGGTAGCCGAATCATTTTATAAGGATTACAATGCAACAATAGATGAAAATACTTTAGCAGCAGTACTTTCACTTTATGCAAATGATGTCCCTAAAGAATTTCAGCCAGAATTATTAATAAGTTTAGACGATAAATACAAAGGAGACTTTAAAAAAGTTGCTTCAAATTATTTCAAGAAAAGTCCCTTTAAATCTTACGATTTATTTAAGGCATGGCTTACTAGTGATAAACTTTCTGTAAAAATGATAGAAAAAGATCTGGTATATCAATTAAAAAACGAATTTTTAGATGTTTATAGAGCAAAAGTAATGACTCCCAACTCAGCCTTTGATGGTGATTATAAAAAAGGAATGAGATTATTTGTAGATGGTTTACAAAAAATGGGAATGAATAAGGCTTCCGATGCTAATTCAACCATGCGTTTTACTTATGGTAATGTTCTTTCTTACAAACCAGCAGATGCTGTTCATTATGACTTTTATACCACTTTAGAAGGAGTAATGCAAAAAGAAGTAATAACAGAGGATAAAAACCACGAATTTTATGTGCCACAAAAACTTAAGGATTTATATTACGCCAAGGATTTTGGGCCCTATGCAAGAAAAGAAGATGGAAAATTACCGGTAGGCTTCCTGTCTAACAACGATATTACAGGTGGAAATTCTGGGAGTCCAGTTATCAATGCTCATGGAGAGTTAATTGGTACTGCCTTTGATGGCAATTGGGAAGCAATGAGTGGTGATATTTATTTTGAGCCTAATATTCAAAGAACAATTTCTGTTGATATAAGATATTCTTTATTTATTATTGACAAGTATGCTGGCGCAAAACATTTAATTGATGAGATGAATATTGTAACAGATAGACATGTAGAAGAAAAGCTAGAAACAAGCCCTGCCTCTGCTAATCCTGTTCCAGAAAAATAGACTTTTATTTATTTAATTGTTGTTTGAAATTCCTTTACAATTAAATTTCTTGCATTCTCAGTTGGACTAATTTTTTTGGATGCAATAGATTCAAATATTTTAGCACTCAAGTCTAGTCCTGAGGAGTCAGCAGATAGGTTGTTTATCGCTACATTTAAAATTTGAATGGTTTCATCCTTAGCGTTTAAAACAGTTTTCCAAGACTTAGGATGAATATAAACTTGTTGAGACATATTGTGGGTATATTCTTCTCTTACTATTTTTAATAATTCTCTATGCAGAGTTATTGCATTCATTCCATTTTTATGAGTTCTAATAATCATATTGTTTGGATCAATTCTCTCCAAAAATAAAATAACTCTTTCGTAGGCCTGTATCTGTAAAGGGAAAAATGTTTTTGTTTTTTGAATGTCAATCTCTTTCTCATTTTCATGGATATTTTTATTATGAAAATGTTGCAACATCAGATAGGTGGCAACTAAGATTCCCGCAAGTGGTATAGATAATATTAATACATCTTTCATATTTGTTGTTACGAATAAATTCCTGAATTGTTACAATAGTGAATAACCTGTTTATTTCTTTTTTTAAAATCAACTTAATATAGATTCAAATCATGTAATTTAATTTTTAAAATTGATTTTATGGAAATTATATCCGACAGAGTAAATAGACTATCAGAATCTGCAACCATAGCAATGGCACGTAAAGCTAGAGAGTTAAAATCTCAAGGGATTGATATTATTAGTTTGAGTTTAGGTGAGCCAGACTTTAATACTCCAGATTTTATTAAAGATGCTGGAAAAGAGGGTATTGATAAAAACTTTTCAAAATATATGCCTGTGAATGGTTATCAGGACTTAAGGGAAGCTATTTCAAATAAATTTAAAAGAGACAATGGTATAGATTACAATACAGAGCAAATTGTTGTTTCTACAGGAGCCAAACAATCCATTGCCAATGTTGTTCTAAGTTTAATTAATCCTGGAGATGAGGTTATTGTCCCAGCTCCATATTGGGTAAGTTATGCGGAGATAATTAAAATGGCAGAGGGTGTTCCTGTTTTTATTGACACTTCTATTAAAAATGATTTTAAGATTTCACCCTCAGAACTTCAAGGTGCTATCACCAATAAAACAAAAATGATGATTTATAGTTCACCCTGTAACCCATCGGGAAGTGTTTATTCAAAAGAAGAGTTAAGATCTTTGGCAGATGTCCTAGTTAATTATCCTTCTATTACGGTTTTAAGCGATGAAATCTACGAGCACATAAATTTTACTGGAAGTTATTTTTCTATTGGAGCTTTCCCAGATATGTATAACCAAGTGGTTACAATAAATGGTGTTTCTAAATCTTTTGCAATGACCGGTTGGCGTCTGGGATATATTGGGGCACCCCTTCATATTGCCCAAGCATGTACTAAAATCCAAGGTCAATTTACATCAGGAACATCAAGTATTTCTCAGCGTGCTGCAATTGCAGCAGTTTCTGCAAATCCATCCGAAATACATGAAATGAGAGACGCTTTTTTAAGTAGAAGAGATTTTATATTAGAGGAATTAAATAAAATTAAAGGCATAAATATTAACCAGCCTCAGGGAGCATTTTATGTTTTTCCAGATGTTAGTGCTTTTTTCAATAAATCCTATGGAAATTTTACCGTAACCAACTCTGATCAACTTGCAATGTATATTTTGGAAACTGCTAAAGTTGCAGTTGTTACTGGAAATGCTTTTGGTTCTCCCAATTGTATAAGAATTTCTTATGCTTCTTCCATGGAAAAACTTAAAGATGCAATGGATAGAATTGCAACTGCATTAAATAACTTGAATTAGACTCCTATATTTCTGAATTTATTGCTTTAACTGGGCTTGTTTTAGAACTTATTATGGATGGTAAAATCATAGTTATTAGACAAAAAATAAAAGCACTAAAATTTAAAATAATGATGGTCGATAAAGGATAGTCCATTGGTACTGCGTCGAGGTAGTAATTTTCTTGAGATAGTTTTAGAAATTCAAATTTATTTTGCAATTGAATAATTAAAATAGCCAAACTATTGCCTGCTAAAAACCCATAAAATAGTAAAATACCACCATGAGATACAAATATTTTTATTAAGGAAATATTCTTCATTCCTAAAGCTTTAAGAATGCCAATCATTTTTGTTTTTTCTACAATTAATACAAGTAGTGCACAAGACATATTAATTACTGCAACGGCAATCATTAGTCCTAAAATGATGTAAACGTTCTGATAGATTAAGTTTAACCACGAGAAAATTTCTTGGTGTTGTTCTTCAATAGTTGTTATTTTAAATTCTGGACCAAAGTCGAGTTTTAGTTGATCCTTAATAACACTTTTTTTCTCTTCATTCTTGGTGTATATTTCTAAACCACCCGTATAATATTGTTCACTTCCCAAGCTATTACTAAACTTTATTTCTTTATTACTAGCTGTGAAAGAAATAATTAATGTATCCGCAATTGATATAAGATTGTTTTGCTCAAAATTATCTACTTCGTAACCAATTAAATTTATTTGAGTATCCACATTGGTTGGAATTTCAAATTGATTATTTGTAACAATTTTATTGTTGCCCCAGTCAAATATCATTTTGCCATTTTTTGAAAAGTTATCGGCATTAAATTCTATTATTGAAGAATCTTCTCTGAATGAAGAGGAAACCTTAAGTTGCATTCCCCATTTATTTATTTTTTGGAGATATTTAAGATCTATGAAAATAAATTTAGAATCGATTTTGTTAAGTCCCGTTTCGTAAATCCCTCCTATTGTTAAATTTCTTTGTTTTGGTTTTCCGTCGGAAACAAAAAATGCAGATACTTTATCATTGATTGTTAAGTTTAGTTTTTTGCAAATCTCCTTGGAAATAACTATTGTATCATTAATTTTTTTGGATTTACTAGGATATTTTCCTTCTACTAAATAGTCATTAAAAAATGAGTTTCCTTGGAAGTGTTCCATACCCTTAAAAATAACACCTTCTAATTCGTTAATTGAACCACTAGTCTTCCTTTTAGATTGAATAATAGCAGATTTATAGGCGTATTTTTGTATTTTAAAAATGTCTTTTGAATTGTATAGATTGGTAAAAGATTCGTTTAATGTAATTATTGGACTTGTTTCATTATTATTACTTTGAAACATAGATTCTATTTGAATATGATTTCCAAAACTTAATAATTTATCTTTAATTCTATTTTGAAACCCCGTTGCTATACTAATGGTGACGACCATGACAGAAACACCAAGCATAACTCCTATAATAGATATAAGGACAATTGGTCTTGAAAAGTTTTTAGAATGCTTTTTATTTTTCAGCATTCTTTTGGCTACATATAATTCAAAGTTCAATTTTTCGTAAATTGTAATTAATAATGCTTACTATATACAAACATCAACATTTTCAAGAATATTTTATATTAACTAAGTATTTATTATTATTTTTTTTCCTAAATACTTTCAATGCCATCTGCCAATCGGAGTCAATAATTGTAGGAGCTGAAAGAACCTCTCTTTATTTTCAACAATTAAAGGGCAAGCGTATTGGGTTTGTCGCCAATCAAACTTCTAAGATTAAAAATGATCACTTAGTAGACATACTTTTAAATGAAGGAGTTAACATTGTTAAAGTTTTTTCTCCAGAACATGGATTTAGAGGAAATGCAGATGCTGGTGCCAAAGTTAGAGATGAAATTGATTTACAAACTGGGTTGCCTATATATTCCTTGTATGGAAAAAGTAGAAGAAAACCTTCCAAAGAAGTCTTAAAGGATATAGACCTAATTCTTTTTGATTTGCAAGATGTAGGAGTTAGGTTTTACACCTATATAAGTAGTATGCATTATGTTATGGAGGCTTGTGCAGAAAATAGCATTCCATTAATTTTACTTGACAGACCTAATCCGAATGGTTTTTATGTAGATGGGCCAATTCTCAATCCAAAGTTTAAATCTTTTGTTGGAATGCATAAAGTTCCTGTAGTTCACGGAATGACTATTGGGGAATATGCTAAAATGATAAATGGTGAAAGCTGGCTTAAAGACTCTGTAAAGTGTTCTTTAGAAGTAATTCCATGCTTGAACTATACCCACTTAATGAAATATAATTTACCTATTCCTCCTTCGCCAAATTTACCCAATATGAGAAGTGTTTATTTGTATCCTTCTCTATGTTTTTTTGAGGGAACTAATGTTAGTATTGGAAGAGGAACTGATTCTCCTTTTCAATTGTATGGAGCACCATATTTTGATTCTAAATTATTTAAATTTACTCCTAAATCTTCCTACGGCTCTAAATATCCAAAGTACAAAGAGATAGAATGTTTTGGAAAAGATTTAAGGACGTTAAGTTTGGATTCTTTAAGAAATATCAGTGCATTGAATTTTAATTGGTTGGTAAAAAGTTTTAAGATGTCTAATGAGGCTTTAGATTTTTTTAATAAAAATGATTTTTTCAATCTTTTGGCCGGTACAGATAAAATTATGAATTTAATTAAAGGTGGGGCAAATGGATTTCAAATTAGGGAAACTTACCAAAAGGAGCTTGAGAAGTTTAAATTAATTAGAAAAAAATACTTGATTTACGATGACTTTGAATAGTATGGTTTAATTATTAAATAGAGTTTTTATGAAAAGTTTTAAAAATGTTGGAATAATAGGTGCTGGATCTATGGGTATTGGTATAGCTCAAATTGCTTCTACTTCAAATTGTAATGTTTTCATATTTGATCAGAACAAATCTGCATGTCAACAGGCTTTAAAAAAGTTAGAAAAAGTTTTGATAAGGCTTATAGAAAAAGGGAAAATAAGCACTATTAAAAAAGATTCTATTTTATCTAATATTAAAATTGTAGAAAGCTTAGAATCCATGAAGGATTCAGATTTGATTATTGAAGCAATTGTAGAAAATAGTGCGGCAAAAAAAGAAATATTTTGCCAAATAGAGTCTATAGTAAGTAATGATTGTGTATTAGCAACCAATACTTCTTCTATTTCCATTACTAGCTTAGCATCGTGTTTGAAAAATCCAATTAGGTTCATAGGAATTCACTTTTTTAATCCAGCTCCAATAATGCCTTTAGTTGAAATTATACCAGCTTTACAAACTAATAGCAAACTAGTAAAAGAAATTCATCAACTACTTTTAAATTGGAATAAAAAACCAGTAGTTGCAAAAGATACTCCTGGTTTTATTGTTAATAGAATTGCAAGACCCTTTTACAGTGAGGCATTAAGAATATATGAAGAGCAGATTGCTGATTTTAAAACAATTGATTTTGCGATGAAGCATATTGGAGGTTTTAGAATGGGACCTTTTGAGCTGATGGATTTTATTGGAAATGATGTGAATTATGCAGTGACAGAATCTGTTTTTAAGGCATTTTATTACGACCCAAGATACAAACCATCCTTTACTCAAAAACAATATGCAGATGCAGGATGGCATGGAAGAAAATCTTCCAAAGGATATTATGATTATGGCGATAATATTGAATTGGTTTTACCATCCAAGGATGAAAGGCTATTAGTGGAGATTTTTGAAAGGATTTTAGTGATGTTAATCAATGAAGCTATGGATGCTTTATATCTTGGGATTGCAAGCGAACAAGATATTGAGTTAGCTATGACTAAAGGGGTTAATTATCCAAAAGGATTGATTAAATGGGGAAAAGAAAAATCTTTTTCTTGGGTTGTAGGTAAGATTGATACTCTCTATGGACTTTATCACGAAGATAGATACAGATGTTCACCGCTATTGAGAAAAAAAGCGATTCTTTAGGAAATTCTAGTTATTTAAAATTTTAGGACAACAAGAACTTTCAATATTTGTTTCTTGTGAGATATTTTCTTTCTTTGAGTTGGAAAGTTTTTTATCATTTATTCTAGAAAAACTATTTTCCATTGTCTCAGAATTATCAAAAAGATTAAGACTACTTGTAGTAGTGCCAATCCCGAAAATTGCTATAGTAACAAGGGATAGTAATAGTTTTTTCATTTAAGATAATTTTTTAGTGAGTACAATTTAAGTAGCTACAAATGTATTAATTTTGATACAAAAGTATTAATTTTATGATAACTCTGCAAAATAGTGCAATTAAATCTCAGCAAGGATAGTTTCACCCCCAATAATAATATCATTTAGTGAAACTTTAATTTTACTTCCTTTAGGAACAAATACATCAATCCTAGAGCCAAATTTTATAAAACCAGCTTCCATGTTTTGATTTACTTCATCTCCTTTTGAAGAGTAGTTGCAAATTCTTCTTGCTACCGCACCAGCGATTTGTCTAAATAGCACCCTTTGATTCTCCTGTGTTTGAATTACTATTGTAGATCTCTCATTTTCAGTACTAGATTTGGGATGCCAAGCTACTAAGTATTTACCATCGTGGTTTTTACTGTAAATCACTTCACCATTAACAGGGTACCACTGTTTATGAACGTTTAATGGTGACATAAAAATACTTAGTTGGGTACAGTCCACTTTTAAAAACTCATTTTCAAAGACTTCTTCTAAAACAACAAGCTTCCCATCACTAGGAGCAATTATATGTCTGTTATTCACTTCAACGTCTCGGATTGGATTTCTAAAAAAATGGAGTATTAAGTAAAAAAATACTAACGAGACCAAAAGAATGGGAAGTTGTATAATTATAAGCTTGGAGTAATAAAAACTTAAGAAGTTTATTAAACCAATAACTATAAAAGTTATTAATATCGTTGGGTAGCCTTCTTTATGTATTTTCATTTTAATATAATTATTAATAGATATAAAACAGGAATTGATATCATTAGAGCATCCATTCTGTCTAAAAATCCTCCATGCCCTGGAATTAAGTTCCCGGAGTCTTTGACTCCTGCTTCTCTTTTGTAATGGGATTCTATTAAATCACCTGCTGTAGCTGTAAAAGGCACAATTAAAGCCAATAGTATTAAAAAATTCATAGAAAAAGAATCAAAAAAAGCATTTAAAAAATATACAGATAAAACCGTGAATGCCATTCCTCCAAAAAAACCTTCCCAAGATTTCTTAGGGGATATTTTGGGTATAATTCTATTTTTTCCAAATTTTGATCCAATTATATATGCAAAGGAATCAAAAACCCAAGTTAAAACAAATAGAATTAGAACTGGAGAGGAATCAAATTCTTTCTGTGGATAATTATGGTCAGTAAATCCAAAAAGTTGAACTATGAAAAAAGGTGTTATAACATAGATGAATGGAATTATTTTAGATTTTCCTTTTCTTAACATCCACATTTCGAAAAGACAAATTAAACCTAAAATAATAAATAATATACCAAAAGATACTTGAGAATAACTAGTCGCTGACAATAGAACAACTACATATATAAAACCAGATAAAACTCTCTTTACAAACTCACTCATTTTGAAATAATAAAATTAAAAGTAAGAAACTTTATTACCAAAAATTAATTAGGCAGACTTTTTGGAGCTTGTTTTTTTCGTTGTAGCTACTTTTTTCGCAGTCTTTTTAGGAGTTTTTGTTGTGGTTTTAACCTTTTCTTCGATAACCTCTTTTTCAAATGGCCTTTTACCGAAAATTGTTTCTAAGTCTTCTTTAAAAATCACTTCTGATTCAAGAAGCTTATTTGCTAATTGATGAAGTTTATCTTCATGTTTTTTTAGAATTGCTTTTGCTCTTTCATACTGTGTATCTATAATCTTCTTTATCTCTTGGTCAATTATTTTAGCAGTGTCCTCAGAATAAGGTTTTGTAAAGCCGTAGCCTTGGTTTTGTGAATCGTAGTAGGAAACATTTCCAATTTTCTCATCCAAACCATAAATTGTAACCATAGCCATTGCTTGCTTAGTTACTTTTTCTAAATCACTCAATGCTCCCGTAGAGATTTTATTAAAAATTATTGATTCTGCAGCTCTTCCTGCTAAAGCAGCACACATTTCATCTAAAATCTGTTCCGTGGTTGTCAAAGAGCGTTCTTCTGGCAAATACCAAGCTGCTCCTAAACTTCTTCCTCTTGGCACTATAGTTACCTTAACAAGTGGATTTGCATGCTCTAGCATCCAACTTACGGTAGCATGACCCGATTCGTGGTATGCAATTGTTTTCTTTTCTTGTTTTGTTATTATTTTATTCTTTTTTTCTAATCCTCCAATAATTCTGTCCACTGCATCTAAAAAATCTTGCTTTTGGACACTTGTTTTTTTCTTTCTTGCTGCTATAAGAGCAGCTTCATTACATATATTGGCAATATCTGCACCACTGAATCCAGGAGTTTGTCTGGCTAGAAAATCTTTATCTAGTTTTTTCTCCAATTTAAGTGGCTTTAAATGGACATCAAATATTTCTTTCCTTTCATTTAAATCAGGCATATCGACATAAATTTGTCTGTCAAACCTTCCAGCTCTCATTAGTGCACGATCTAAAACATCTGCTCTATTGGTTGCAGCTAAAATAATTACTCCTGAATTAGTTCCAAAACCGTCCATCTCGGTTAATAATTGGTTTAGTGTATTCTCTCTTTCATCATTAGAGCCCATATTTGGGTTTTTGCCTCTTGCTCTACCGATTGCATCAATCTCATCAATGAAGATTATGCATGGTGCTTTCTCTTTTGCTTGTTTGAAAAGATCTCTAACTCTAGAGGCTCCAACACCCACAAACATTTCTACAAAATCTGAACCTGAAAGGGAGAAAAAAGGAACTTTTGCTTCTCCAGCTACAGCTTTTGCAATTAGTGTTTTCCCTGTACCTGGAGGTCCTACTAAAAGTGCACCTTTAGGTATTTTTGCTCCTAAAGCGGTATATTTTTTGGGAGTTTTTAAAAAATCAACAATCTCTTTTACTTCCTCTTTTGCTTCTTCAAGACCAGCAACATTGTCGAAAGTTACGTTGGTAGATTTGCCTTGACCAAACATTTGAGCTTTTGACTTCCCAATATTAAAAATTTGTCCTCCTGCACCGCCTCCGCCTCCAGAAACTCTTCTCATAATAAAAGACCAAACAGCAATCATAATTCCAAAGAATATAATCCATCCTAAAATATCTTTTCCAAAATTATCTTCCTCCACATAATCGTACATTAAGGTTTGATTTTTTCTTGCATATTCTTTTTGAGCCTCCTCTAAATAAATCGAAAAACTTTCGTTATTTGGGATGTTAAAAACATAATGCGGGCCGTTGTTTGGACCACCAAAAACACTATTTTTTGGTATATTTTTGTCTTTGTGTGGGGGTTGGTCTAATTGGTCAGTGGAAATATAAACTCTAGCTTCTTTTTTATTTATAACTTCAATTTTTCTTACCTGTTTATTTTCAACAAAAGATTTAAACTCCGAATAGTTAGTTTTCAAAATACCCGTATTTACTGGGTTAAAAAGGTTGATAGAAATCAAAATTACTGCTACAATTCCATACACCCAGTAAAAATTAAACTTTGGTAAATTCCCTTTGATCTTTTTTTTATTTTTATTGTCTGACATCTATAATTAATTATGTTAAATATTGTTTCACTGGTGCATCTCCCCAAAGATCTTCAATGTTGTAAATAGATCTAGTTTCCTTGTAAAAGATATGGGCTACTACGTTAACGTAATCCATAAGAATCCACTCGCTATTTCCTTTCCCTTCCTCTTTCCAAGGTTTTTCATTTAAGTCTTTAACACATCTTTTGTATACAGATCTATTTATTCCATCAATATGGGTTGCAGAGTCTCCATGTGCTATTATAAAGTAATCGCAAATAGAGCCATTTACTTTTCTCATATCAATACACACTACATCCTTTGCTTTTCCATCTTTGAGACCTTCTACAATTGTTTCTTTAAGCTGCATACTTTAAATGTTATACTATTCAGACTAGCTAAATAGAATGTAAAACTAACTAATTATGGTTAATTCATTTGATTTGTTGAATTGTTTGTCGTTTATTTATTTAAATGAAAAGCCAATCGTTAGGAAATCAAATCATAAAACTTAGTTCTGTTAACTCTACTAACAATTATACTGCCAAACTAGTCAAAGAAACTAAAATCAGTTTTGGAACTGTAATAATGGCAGACTTTCAGACACATGGAAAAGGTCAAAGATCTTCTTTTTGGAAATCTGACAAAGGTTTGAACTTGTTGATTAGTATTTATTTTGATTCTTCTTTTTTGAATTCTGAAAATATTTTCTTCTTAAGTAAAGCTATTGCTTTAGCAATTAGGGAATGTCTTGAAAAAATCACTGGAATTAAAGCCTCCATTAAATGGCCCAACGATATATTGATAAACGGTAGTAAGATAGCAGGTGTTTTAATTGAGAATCAATGGAAAAATGAGAAATTATCTTCCTCAATAATAGGAATTGGTCTTAATGTTAACCAAGTTGTTTTTTCTGGGCTAGAGAATGTTATAAGTCTTAAAAATCTAACCTCAAAAGTCTATAACTTAAATTCAATTTTGAAGTCTCTTTGTTCCTCATTAGATACTCAATTTTCTAGACTTAGAAATTTTGACATTTTTGAAATAGACCGTCAATACCACAGATTTCTTTTCAATCATAACCAATGGAGTAACTATGAAAAAAATAAAATCAATTTTAAAGGAAAATTAATTAAAGTAGATTCTTTTGGTAAAATGGTTTTAGAGCTAGAGAATGGAGATAAAAAGTCTTTTGAAATAAAGGAGATTAATCTTTTGAAATAGACTCTTCAATTTTAGAAGCCATATGGTTAAATAGTTCGTTTAGAGGCTTTCCAATAATTGTTTTAAGAACTGAACTCACATTTGCTTTACTTTCAATGTGAGCACAACATAAATCGTTACTTTTCTCATTAACTTCAATTTTAATTTCAAAGGAAAATGGAGATTTAACTCCGCTTTTTAAAAAAACAATATTTTCTGTTACAGATTCTTTTAATATTTCTAAAGTATAGGCATTTTGTAGATTGAACTCACAATAGTTTTCTTCAGATTTCCAATTCTTAATTTTATCTTTTGGAAAAAGGTTTTTGTAATTATTCAAATCTGAAAGAAAATCCATACAGTCTGCTTGTTTACCATTAAAAGTAAACTCTTCACTTTTTATTTTAAGCATTTGGTGTCCAGGTAGAAGGAGAATTTCTCCATTTAACTAATGTTTCAAGTTCTTCATTAGAAATATAATTATTTTTTAAAGCAGTTTCAAGTAAAGCAGAGTAGTTAGACAATGTTTTAAATGAACAAGATTCTTCTGAGAAATTATTTTCAGAAACCTCAAAGCCATATGTGAAAATTGCTCCAAGTCCTGTGATTTCAACACCAAATTCTTTTAAATCTCTTACTGCCTTGATACTGCTTTTCCCTGAGGAGATTAGGTCTTCAATTACAAAAACTTTATCCTCTTGCTTTAAATCTCCCTCAATATTATTTTTCATTCCATGAGATTTTGATTCAGAACGAACATAACAAAATGGAAGCCCTAGTTCTTCTGCAACAATTGCTCCAATTGCAATGCCTCCAGTAGCAACTCCAGCTATGCAAGTTGGAGTGTCAAATTCTTTAATTAAGCTAATAAATTCATTTTTAATAAATTCTCTAATCTTTGGATATGCAAGTATTTTCCTATTGTCACAATAAATTGGGGAATTCCATCCTGATGCCCATTTAAAGGGATTAGAGGGTTGTAATTTTACTGCATTGATTTGTAAAAGAAAATCAGCTACTTTAGCAGCATTATTTTTAGAACTATTCATTGTGCAAATTTATAAAGTTTTTGATAGCAAAAGTGAGATCATTTTCTCTGCAAAAAAAAGTATTACTAATTCTATAAGTATAAATCACCTTTCTGAAGTTTCTAAGTATAATAAAATTAATAAGTTTCATTTTAATTATACCACAACCAACCCACTTAAAAGTATACAAAGCTGGTATTCTGATTGTAAATTTGTAGAAGCATCTGGCGGAATTGTTATAAGTAATGGAAACTTCCTTTGGATTTACAGAAATGGGATTTGGGATCTTCCTAAAGGAAAATTAGAATATCTAGAGAATTTTGAAACAGCTGCTCTAAGAGAAGTTAGGGAAGAGTGTGGCTTAGATTCTTTACTTAAAATTGAGAAACTAATTTATATTTCTTTCCACACCTACACTGAAAATTCTAAAAAAATTATAAAAAGAACCCATTGGTACGAAATGAGTTATTCTGGTTCTGAAAATGTTTTTCCACAAGCTGAGGAAGGTATTGAAAAAGTAGAATGGCTTTCTTTGAAGGAATCTATTTTAAAGTCTAATGAGTCCTATAAGTCGATTAAGGAAGTTTGGAATTCTTTAATTATTTAGTTTTTCTTTCCAATTTTAAATGATTCTTTCACTCTAGTATTTTTTTCAATTGTGAAAAATGTTTTGTCAATAGTTGTACTATTATAACCTTTTGAAAGTGGGCTAGGAGGAAGTGCAGGGAATTGAGAAATATTTCCGTCTGGATCAATTAAAAGATGACTTGGAAGATGGTCTAATTGAAAATCATCAACTATTTTTTGCTTGTTTAATGGAAAACAAATAGGCCATTGATAGTTTAAATTTGATTTTGTAAAGCTCTTATATACCTCTTCATTATTCTCTAGATTAACTGAAATATAATTTACAAAACTGTAATTTTCTTTAAATTGTTTAATAATTTCCATTTCATGGAGACTTTTATAATTCCAAGTCGCAAAAAAATTAACATAAGTATATTTGCCTTTTAATTTATGAATTTCTATTTTTTCGTTGTTTTGATCTTCAACAATTAGCTCTGGGCATGGAGAACCAATATTGAATTTGGTAAGTTCTTTAATACAGTTACTTGCCAGTGTTTTGTGTTCTTGCCATTTGCTTTCAAAAGATATTTTTTTTAAAAATGATAAGATGTTTTCTGGCACATAGCTAGGTGAATTATATGCGTCAAAAAGTCCTTTAATTATTGCGAGTTCTGAAAGTTGGGAAGATGAAAAATATTTACAAGACTGGATAATTTCAATTAGTTTTTGCAATTCATTATAGTTGTTAATGGCAAACTTTATTTGATCGTTAAGTTCAATCCCTCCAATTTTAAAAACATCGCTATAAAAAAGATTAAAAAATTGCATATATGCATCGTTTTTGTAGTTTATTTTATTTCTTTTTAAATAATTCTCATAGAGGTATGCCTTGAAATAATCTCCTTTATTTTGGTGAGCTAACTGTTCTAGAATTGCAATTTCATATCTAATATAATTATGTAAATATTTTATTTTTTTAGTTTTATATCTATCACTAAGTAATATTTTAAAGTTATTAAGACTGTCTTGGAATTCATTGCTGTGCTTAGCCATTCTAATAATCTTACTAGTGTCGCCATAAAGAAAATAATCCAATTGATTATTGAAATCTAAAATCAAACTGTTGATATTATCTATTTCTAGATTTAAAAATACAATTTGAACTTCTGATTTTTTAAGAGAGGCTTCTTCAATAAGAGTGTCTTTAGGAAAATAAAGATTGTATTCGTAGTTTGAAGTATCAACATATAACATACTATGAGATCTCCCAATTGAAATTTCTGTAAGTTCATTGTCTTTGAAATCGAAATATAATTTTACATAACCACTGGAATCAATTATTTCATGTGCAATTATCTCGTTTACATTGGTTATATAATCAAACTTTTTTTTCCAAGTTATAGATTGATTTTTATAAGCTGGGGCGTAGATACTAATGCTGGTGCATAGAGCTATTTTTACCCCAAAAAAGATAAAAAAAAGTGATGTTGTAAGCCTATTCATGGCTAGGAGATTTTTACTTCTTTTGGAACAAAATCCTTAATGTTCCCATTGTTTTTTATGATTTCTCTGACAATTGAGGAAGAAATCATTCCATATTGCTTATCTGATAGTAAGAAAATAGTTTCAATTTCTTTATTCAACACTGAATTTGTTTCAGCTATTTGTTTTTCGTATTCATAGTCTAAAGAAGATCTAAGCCCTCTAAAAATAAATTCTGCATTTTCTTTTTCTGCAAAATTAATTGTTAGTCCACTGTATTTTTTGACTAAAATATTATCGTAATTCTCAAAAGTGTTTTTTACCCATTCTTCTCTTTTTTCTGCGGAATAGAAGCTTTTTTTGGAGGAGTTGTCTCCAATTCCTACTATCAAAACATCTACGAGTTTAGAGGCTTTCACAATAATGTGTCTGTGTCCTGATGTTATTGGATCAAATGACCCTGGAAATATTCCAATTTTATTTTTCACTTGTTATTTTAAAAAAAGAAAAATTTACATTGCTATACGTTCTTTTTTCGATAAAGTTAGTGGATTCTTGAAAATTAACGTCTCTGCCGTGTTCAAAAATAAGGAAGCCATTTTTTTTAAGAATTCCACTATTTAAAATAAGTTCTGGAATTTCTTGAATATTTTCTAGGTTATATGGTGGGTCTGCAAATATTATATCCAAGCTTTTCTTCCTACTTTTTAAAACATATTTTAATGCGTCTGCCCTGTAGGTGGTGATATTCATAGCATGTTTAGTCGCTATTGAGCGAATGAATTTTATTGAATTTATTTGTCTGTCTACACAAATGACTGATTTAGCGCCTCTCGAAATAAATTCATAGGCAATACTTCCAGTTCCTGAAAATAGGTCTAATACTTCAGAATCTGTTAAAATATCTTTGTTTTCCAAGATGTTGAATAGGGCCTCTTTTGCAGAACTTGTTGTGGGTCTAGCTTTTATACTTTTGTTAAATGGAATATGAATAGATTTAAATTTTCCTGAAATAATTCTCAAATCATAAATTTTTAAAGTTGGATTGTTGGTCGTATTGTATTTCTACATTTGGAAAAATATCTTTTATTTTGGAAAACAAAGTCTTGTCTTCAATTCCGGAATGTTCAATAGTAAATGGTTCGTTTATGAATTTTGATTCTTTAATAACACTTAGCAGGAAGTAAAGTGAATCTTCACTATTTTCAATATTATATCTATTGACCAAGATTAGTTTTTTATTGTTAAAGGATGCTATGTAAATACATTTTTCACCAAGAAAATACTTCAATTTAAAATCAAAATTTGAGGACCATATTATTGATTCACAAAAATGTTTCAAGTTTGCTGTTGGAAATTTATTTTTGATTGCGCTTAGAATTTCTTTATCAATACCCCAAAAGATCATAGTTTGATACTTGGATATTTTATCTTCTAAATAGTTTAGATCTATTTCTTGATTTGAAATAAATCTTTTTTTCTCATCTAAAGGAATGTGGCTAGCTAATTCATTTGGAATTAAAGTAAAGTATGGACTGTCTATATAAAGGGTTTCAATTTTTGAACTTGCTTTAATTTCAGACTCTTTGGTTAGTTTCCAAAATCCAGATTCAGAAATGCTAAAAAAATTGTTTTCAAAGATATATGTGTCTGAAGGAGAGTATTTCAAAATGTGGGGTTATTTCCAATTCCCACTAGTTTTCACCTCTGTCAAAGAGCCGGTTGTTAAAGTGTCTCTTTCGTTAAGTGGGTCGTATGGAGATGGATCAAATGCTGTAAATACTGGTGTTCCTACTTTGGACAGTAAGTAAAAGTAATCTTCAGAATCTTCGTTTAGATTTGTAAATTTTATTTTGTCTCCTTTGAAAATTTCGAACGAAATACTAGTAGAGTCCATAGATCTGTTTTTAACCATCGATTTGAAATTTGAAATTTTAAGACTTGAACTTGAGAATTCGTCTTCTTTGGATATAAAGTCTTTACCAACGTAAAAAGGATCAAAAAGCTCAGGATTATAAAGTGGCGGCTGAAGATTGTAAGATAATACATCTTCAAAGTCTGTCCAATACGATCTAGATGGTCTTGAAACAATATCTTTTTGAGTTAGTTTAATTTTTAATTCTTTATTGGATCTAATAACATGGAATAAAATAGTGTCTTTTTTCTTGTTTTTTAGAACCTCTAGGAAGTCTGAGGGTCTATTATAGGTTATTGAATCTACTGAAATTATGTTATCTCCTATATTGAATTGTGGTAATTGAGGAATTGAATCTTTAACGATTAATCCTTTAATATCCTTGTTGTAATAAGCTGTGTCATTACCATTAAAGTCAATTAAATAGGAGGATACAAATTCATAAGGATTTTCTTTTTTGTAATTAATTATTTCAAATGAAACATCGTCATTAGACTCTAGTATACCAGCGTACATTTTAAAATATTTTTTATCGGACATAGGAACTAAGTCTAAATTTTCTACTTTAAAATCATACAATCTATTGTTTGTAGAGTCTGAATTTGAAGGGAATAATTTTTCTAAAACATTTATCCAGGATGTATCTTTTGTTAATAAACCACATATTAAAGCTTCTTTTTCATCGTAAGATTCTAATTGGATGTAGTCAAGTATCGCGTCGTATCCAAGAATTTCGGCATGTTCAGCAGTGATTTTATAGTCCGGGACAACTCCCATAGTACTTATAGAGTAAACGCTGTCTTGTGCTAAAAACCTTTTAAGTTCCTCAAAATTATCGCTGTACCAACCGTATTTTTTTTTGTATTCCAACTGTACTATTTCAATATCTCTTAAGCCTTGCTTGATATTGTCATCAATTTCTTTTTTTAGCTCAATTTGAGCTATGGTAGTGGAGATAGAATTATAGGTAGAATAGCCTAGAAATAAGCAGCTTAAGAGTAGTGCAAATAAAATTTTTAAATGAGTATTCTTGCCAATTATTTCTTTAATGTAGAGAACTGTGACAACTCCCATTAAAAGCACAACAATAGCGCCCATTAAGAATGTTCCAGATTGGTTAATACTTCCAGTGCCACTAAATAGGGCAGTATTCAATAATAAAAGCCCAAGTAAAATTACTATGGCAGGAAATATGTATTTTTTTATGAGAAGGCTCCGTTCTTCCATTAGAATTAATTTGATTACAAATCTAATGTTTTTTTCAAATTTCGCTTCTTATAATGTTAACAAATTATAGTCAATTAATTATTGTAAATATTTAAGAATTTAATTTCTTATTTAACTAAAATAATAATTTTTAATTTTAATTTTTAAATAAAAAACAAAATTTAATTTCTTTCAAATTGTTTTAATGTCTTAAATATTTTAATTTGTATATTTGATTCATCAATTAAATCGATGGATAAATCTATTTTAGGTAAAGTTTATAATTTAATATCTCTTTCTCGTTCCATGAGTGCGCTTTTTGAACGAGAAAAATCCATTACTTCAAAATATGTCCATGCTACCTCTAAAGGTCATGAGCTCATTCAAATTGCTGCTGGTATCCAATTAAAAAAAGATGATTTTTTATATCCATATTATAGAGATGATTCTATGCTTTTATCTATTGGATTAGATCCATATGATTTGATGCTTCAGCTACTGGCTAAATCAAAAGACCCTTTTTCAGGTGGCAAAACTTATTATTCCCATCCTAGTTTAAATAATTCAGAACTTCCAAAAATACCCCACCAATCTTCTGCAACAGGAATGCAGGCAATACCTGCAACTGGTGCTGCAATGGGATTAAAATATAAAGAGGAAGTCGGTCTGTCAAAACACAATGAGAATGCTCCTATTGTAGTTTGTTCTCTTGGAGATGCATCTTGCACAGAGGGAGAAGTATCAGAGGCATTTCAAATGGCGGTTTTAAAAAAACTACCTATAATATATCTTGTTCAGGATAATGAATGGGATATTTCTGCAAAAGCAGAAGAAACAAGAGCTCAGGATATTTCCTATTTCGCTAAAGGCTTTAAAGGCCTTAAAGTATTTACTGTAGATGGAACTAATTTTCATGAATCCTACATTGCTCTTCAAGAAGCTCTTAAGATAACTAGAAATAGAAAAGGACCAGTATTAATTCATGCAAAAGTTCCACTTCTAAACCATCATACTTCCGGAGTAAGAATGGAATGGTATAGAGACGATTTAGATGCTCATTTGTTAAGAGATCCTTTGCCAATTTTAAAAGAATTATTAATAGAAAATGGTTTTAAAGAAACTGAGCTTGACGACATCTCTACAAAATCTGAAAAGATAGTTTTAGAACAGTACAAAAAAGCTTTAGAAGAAAAAGATCCCGAGCCAGACGAACTTTTTAAAAATATTTTTGCCCCAACAAAAGTTAAAGAAGAGAAGGGGGAGAGGTCTCCCAAAAATAAGGAGGCAACAGTTATGGTAGATTCTGCATTATTTGCCATTAGAGAATTGATGGATGCAGATAAAAGATGTTTGCTCTACGGACAAGATGTTGGTGGGAGATTAGGTGGAGTTTTTAGAGAAGCGGCTACCTTAGCCCAACAATTTGGCAACCACAGAGTATTTAATACTCCTATTCAAGAAGCTTTTATTGTGGGTAGCACTGCAGGAATGTCTGCTGTTGGCTTAAAGCCAATCGTTGAAGTTCAATTCGCAGATTATATTTGGCCTGGTTTAAACCAATTATTTACAGAAATAAGTAGATCTTATTATTTGTCAAACGGGAAATGGCCTGTTAGCATGATTCTTAGAGTACCTATTGGTGCTTATGGCTCAGGAGGCCCTTATCACTCGTCAAGTATTGAATCTGTAGTTACTAATATAATTGGAATAAAGGTGCTTTACCCTTCAAATGGTGCAGATTTGAAAGGACTAATGAAAGCTGCCTACTTAGATCCAAATCCTATTTTAATTCTGGAACATAAGGGACTATATTGGTCTAAAATTCCTGGGACAGAAAATGCAAAAACAATTGAACCAGACGAAAATTATATTCTACCAATTGGTAAAGCATGTAAAGTCATAGAAGCTGAAGAAAAGCATGAAAAATCTGGAGAATCTTTGGTAATTATAACCTATGGTCGTGGAGTATATTGGTCCTTGGAAGCATCAAAATCTTTTGCTGGAAAAATAGAGATATTAGACTTAAGAACCTTGTCCCCCATAGATGAAGACCAAATTTTAAAATCTGTGAAAAAACATGGAAAATCTCTCATAGTTACTGAAGAACCATCCTCTGCTAGTTTTTCACTTGGTATTGCAGGGTTTATTCAAGAAAATTGCTTTGAATTTTTAGATGCTCCAGTGAAAATTATCGGTTCAGAAAATACTCCAGCTATTCCTTTGAATGAAAACTTAGAATTTACTTATTTGCCAAATGCTTCTAAAGTTCAAAAAGCTATATCCACTCTTTTGGAGTACTGATAGCCATCATTTAAATTTTATGTAATAGATTTGTTTAATATTTTTATAACTATGGAATACTTAAATAAAGATTTTTTTGGAAATTCAATTCAACACTGGATTATTGCCTTTCTAGTATTAATTGGTTCTTTTCTTTTAGTAAAAATATTGTACTGGATTTTCTCATCAGTTTTTAAAAACCTAACTAGTAAAACCAAGACTAATTTAGACGATATTTTAGTCAAAAATTTACAAAAGCCACTTACAAATTTAGTAGTTATTGGTGCTTATTATTTTTCGGTAAGCTATTTACATTTTGATAAAAATATTGAGACAATTTTAGTGAATATTGCTTATTTACTCTTTACAATCACATTAACTTCAATTGTCTCTAAAATAATTGATGCTCTTATTTCAGAAGTTATTTTGCCTATTTCTAAAAAATCTGAAACTAGTTTTGACAGCCATTTAATTCCAGTTATTCAGAAAGCTGTAAGAGCTATTATTTGGTCTCTAGGAATAGTAATAGGATTGGATAATATTGGTTTTGATATTACAGCCATGATTGCCGGACTTGGAATTGGTGGATTAGCACTAGCTCTAGCAGCCCAGGATTCGGTTAAAAATATATTCGCAGGTATAATGATTTTTTTAGATAAACCGTTTAAAATTAACGATAGAATAAAAATAGATGGGCATGATGGAACAGTGGAAGAAGTTGGTCTTAGAAGTACTAGAATAAGAACATTAGAGGGAAGAATTGTAACAATTCCAAACTGTACATTTACAGATAATAGTGTGATCAATGTCACCTCACAACCAGCATTAAAAGTGAAAATTAACTTAGGACTTACCTACGACACAAATGAAGAGCAGATGCAAAAAGCAATAGACATATTACAAGATATTGTAAAAGGGCAAGATGCTATTACCAATGACTATGCTGCAGGTTTCAATGGGTTTGGCGATTTTTCATTAAACATTCTATTCATGTATTATGTTAGGCCAGAATCTCATTGGCTCAATACACAAACACTCGTCAATAAAGAAGTTTTAAGAAGATTTAATGAAGAAGGGTTGGAGTTTGCTTTCCCAACCCAAACTATTTTTAAAAAAGAGATTAATTAATACTAATTAATTCTACTTCAAAAATTAATGTACTGTAAGGACCTATTTGTGGGCCAGCTCCTCTTTCTCCATAAGCCAAATCGTAAGGAACATAAAGTTTCCACTTAGATCCTACTGCCATAAGCTGTAATGCCTCTGTCCAACCTTTAATTACTCCTCCCACAGGAAAGCTAGCAGGCTCCCCTCTGTCAACAGAACTATCAAAAACAGTTCCATCTATTAATGTGCCATGGTAGTGAGTGGTTACATTATCCTCAATGGTAGGTTTTGGTCCTGTTCCATCATCGATTACTTCATATTGAAGTCCACTAGCAAGAGTTGTCACTCCTTCTCTTTTTCCATTTTCACGTAAGAAATTTATACCTTCTTCTATAACTGATTCGCTTTGTTTTTGCTGTTTTTTCGAAAAGTAACTTTGGATAATGGCTTGGGCTTGATTATCACTTATTTTAGCTTCTACATCTTTTTCTAAGACATCTTTTATACCAGCTTCAAAATTATCTAGGTTAATGTCTTCAAATTGTGTTTTAATATTTTCACCAATATTAACCCCCAAACTATAGCTTACTGAGTCCAGCTCAGTAATTAAATTTGCAGTTTTATTAGTTTTCTCCGTCTTACATGCTATAAACAGAATTAGAGAGGATAGGAATATTATATTTTTCATTTTAATTTATACTTATTAGTTCAACTTCAAAAATTAGGGTAGTAAATGGACCAATTTGTGGACCAGCTCCTCTTTCACCATATGCTAAATCATAAGGAACAAACAGTCTCCATTTGGATCCAACATTCATTAATTGTAGTGCTTCTGTCCATCCTTTGATTACACCACTTACTGGAAAACTTGCTGGTTCTCCTCTTTCTACAGAACTATCAAAAACTGTTCCGTCAATTAATGTTCCATGGTAGTGTGTAGTAACTTGGTCATTTAATGTTGGCTTAGCACCTTCCCCTGTTTTAATTACTTCATATTGCAATCCACTTTCTAAAGTAACTACATTTTCCTTCTTGCTGTTTTCAGCTAAAAACTTTCTACCCTCTTCAACCACAGATTCACTTGCTTTGGCTTGTTGTTTCGTAAAATATTCTTGAATTGTTTTTTGCGCATCGGCTCCCGAAATACTAGGTTCTTTGCTGTCATCTAAAACATCTTTTATTGCAGCTTCAAAATTCTTAAGGTCAATATCTGGAAACTGTGTTTTTATGTTTTCTCCAATATTTACCCCTAGGCTGTAACTTACAGAGTCTATTTCGTTATTTATTTTTTGTGCGGACATTTTTATATTTATTGTTAGGTTGGCTATAATTAATAATGTAAGAAATTTAAATTTTTTCATGATGTGAATAATAATAAAGTAGTTTATTTTAAATCAATTACTAACCACTTTTCTTTTGTGGTGTTTGAATTTTTTTAGGAATTTGTTTTCTAATTGCAGTATTGCTCTTTTTTGAAATTTGTTTTTTAGGTTTTTTTTCGGACTTATCCACCTTTATAATTTCTTTTTCTGTTTTAGAATCTTCTTTTTCCGACTTTTTAAGTTTTAACTTTTTGGTTTTATGTAGAAGATTGTACCATTGGAAGAGTTTTTTGATGTCGGAATTATAGACTTGTTCTTTGTCATAATTTGGAACAAATTCTTCAAGTTTAGCTCTTAATTTTTCTGTGCTCTCAGAATGATCAATTGTAGCTTTTCCATCGTTAGATTCATATATTTTCCTGTAAATATCTGAAAGCAACACTTCTTCTTCATAAGTATATATGCTTATATCTGACAATGCACTAATTTTATTAGTATTAAATATTGGAAATCTCTTTTTATCAATGATTGACTCAACAATCACATTGTTTTTGGATTTTCCAACAGTGCTGAATAATCCAGATTTACCAGAAATTGATATGATGTCTTTTAAATCCATAATTTATTTATGGCGCAAATCTAATAATTATTCTATAACTAACTTTATTGGTTTAAAGTTTGATTGATTTTTAATTTTCAACCAATATATACCACTACTTGCGCTAATACCATCTAATACGAATTCGTCTTCATTGGAGGAGAATGATTTAATAACCTTTCCTCGAATATCAAATAGCTCTAAGTGATAAGGTCCTTTACCATTAATAATTTTTACTGTTGTGGATTTGGAAAATGGATTTGGAAATACAACAATCTCCAATTTAGAAGATGTTTCTTCCAATAGAAAAGAAGGGGTAGACTGACTTACGTAAAAACTTTTAGATGTAATAAATCCAAAATCTCCTTGACCTTGACTAATTACGTTACCGTTTAGATCATCTAAGGTCCAGCTTCCATCTGTTCCGTTCCACAACGAAGCACTTAATCCGTCTCCATATACATCGTTAAGTTCAAATGTATAACATTCATTTTCCTCTAAATAAATATCCTTTATAATTGTTGTATTTGCTTGATTTCCTCCCCCACCAGGGTTGCAATCGTAAGGACCCTCACTATACCATATTGAATCTTGACTGTCTTTTACAGTCCAAAATGTTTCCAAACAATAATCGTCTAACAGTAACTCTAGAGTTAGAGGAGCTGCAGTATTGTCATTTACAGTTAGATAAAGTGTATTGATGCTGTCACAACCAAGAGCTGTTTGCAACGTGTCTGTATAGATTCCTGATGAACTGTATTGAACCCCATTCCATGTGTAACTTTGGCAGGAGCTTACACTATCTACGTTATTGAAAATACTGTAAATAGTAAGATGTAATGTAGCAATACTATCGCAGCCTTGACTTGTTTGTAGAGTGTCTATGAAAATTCCACTTTGTGAGTAGGTATTTCCATTCCATAAATAGTTGTTACATGAAAATATACTATCTGTGGATTGCTGAGCAGTATTAATAGTGAGAACTAAAGAAGAAATGCTATCACATCCAGAAATTGTTGATAAGGAATCGTAATAGGTTCCGGATTGAGAATAAGTATTTCCATGCCATATATAAGATCCGCAGGTTGATATAATTTCTTGTGAAACAGTACTTGAATTTACTGTTAATAGTAAAGTAACTATACTATCACATCCAGAGTTAGTAACTAAAGTGTCATTGTAAGAACCAGACTGGGTGTAGTTATTTCCGTTCCATAAATAATTATCACAAACAATTACAGATTCATTGGAAGAAACGGAGGAATTAATTGTTAGATTAAGATTAAGTACACTATCACATCCATTTGTTGATTGTAGTGTGTCAATGTAATTACCAGACTGTGAATAATTGGTTCCGTTCCAATTATAAGTCCCACATGTTGTCACATTTTGATTAGTTAATGAAGTTTGGCCAATTACTAAGTTTAATGTTTTAATACTATCGCAACCTGAAGGAACTAAAATAGTATCTGTATAGTTTCCACTTTGAGTATAAATGTTTCCATTCCAAGAGTAGTTATTACAGGATATAATATTTTCCGAGGATGAAATATAGTTAGAAATGGTTAAATTGAGTGTTAAAATACTATCACAACCATTGACAGTCTGTAAAGTATCTAAAAAAGATCCTGACTGAGAATATGTATTACCATTCCAAGTGTAGTTATTGCACGTTGATATATTCTCTTGAGAAGATTCGTTTTGGTTGATTGTTAAACTAAGGGTTATAATACTATCACAGCCATTTGTAGTTTGCAGCGTGTTATTGTAAGTACCTGACTGCGAATAAGTAGTTCCATTCCAACTGTAATTATTACAAGCTGTAATATTTTCTTGAGAACTAGTGCCATTATTTATGGTTAAAACTAGGGTAACTATACTATCACAACCAATAGATGTTTGTAAAGTATCAATATAATTACCAGAAATGGAATAAGTAGTACCATTCCAACTGTAGTTATCACAAGCGGTGATGTTTTCTAGTGTATTTACTGTAGAACCCACTGCTATAAATGCAGTTTTGGTTTCTGTATCTGTAATTGTTCCATCACTTATTGTTAAGGAAACATTATATGTTCCAGCACTAGAATAAGTATGGGTTGGGTTTTGTAATGTGGAGGAGTTGCCATCCCCAAAATCCCATGTCCAAGAAGTTGGAGAGCCAGTAGAAATGTCGCTGAAAGTAATGGAACTTCCCAAACAGATATTAACATTATTAGCAGTGAAATCAGCACTTAACGTAGCAGCAGATTGATTTATAATCAATTGATAATCTTCCGCTTGTGCGTAAAATGGATTATAACAGGCACTAGTTATAGATCCTGTAACAGACGTCAATTCACTAACGATTCTTAATCTAAGAGGAGTATTTGCCAATACATTTATACCATCTGTAATCGGTATACTTAGTGTGCCATTTCCGGTGGACGTATTAGTTCCATTGGCTCCATTTAAGTTGGGAGGATTTGCTCCAGAAAAAACTTCTTCATTGGCATCTAGAAAATCTCCGTCATTATTAAAATCAATATATCCTTTGAAATCATGACCGTTATACCAAGTTGTTAGTTCAAAATTATAAGTACTATCTTCTTCTAAAGAAATTGTTTTAAGACATTCTGTTGTGAAGTCAACATAACCACCATCATTTTGAGTGTTGGAGCTTGACGCTGAAAATTCATTGATAATAGTAAAATTCATTATTCCTCCATATCCACCACTTGTTGCAGTTGAAGAACTTTGAGGAATACAACTTGCATTAGTCAGCGTACCTGAAGTTGAATTTGGAGTTTCATCTCCTTGTGAATAAATTATACTAATTCCTGTAGTAGCTAGCATGGCTCTAGATCTTGTCTTTTGGTCGGGTGTTAACCTGTCTTGGCAAGAAGCATAAGACATAAAGTTTTTTGCAGTATTGTCCCCAAAAGTAGCTCCTGTACAATCATTTAACAATCCAGATTTACATTGGCTGGTATATCTTTTATGGGGTTCTGTATCTGCACATCCATCACTATCTAATCCAATAGTCACGTCTCCAGGACAAGCATCACCAATACCATTGTTATCTGCATCTCCATCGCCTTTAAATGTATGATGTAAGTGTAAATAATGTCCAATTTCATGAACAACAGTTGAGTTGTCTCTTGGGGCATTAAGATTAAAAGAAGGCTGAGTACTTGTAGGGTCATAACCAAATACTGAAGCCATCATCACAGAACCTTCATATGCAGAACCAGTAAAAAAATTGGCGTATCCTTGAATTCCAAATCCTCCATTGTTGTTTTCTATTTCACTTACAATCCAAATATTAAAATATTCTGTTTCAGGCCATCTGCTTAAGTCTTTTAAAATAGTTTCATCTGCTTCACCACCATCTCCATAATAATCTACTCCACCAGTTAAATAATTTGGAACAGCACTAGCATTTATTCTATTTATTCCAGAGTGAGCAATGCAGTTAGGGTCTTGTTGTGCAAGAGCAAATTCAATTTCAAAATCTACAGGACTTCCAGCTGTTTGTCCTCTGTAAACATCATTTAAATTGGTAATTGCACTTTGAATTTGAGCATCTGAAATATTAGTGCCAACTCCAAGTAATTCTCCCAAATGCAGAACATGAACAACTACGGGGATAGTATAAATTGAACTGGACGATCTTAATTGGCTTTGAGAAATATACTGAGCTATTTTTTGCTCTGCTTCAATTTCTTTTCTTAAATAATTAGAATCTTGTAAAAGTATATTTCTTAGACGGTCAAATCCACACTTTTCAATTACCTGAATTTGACTATGTAAATTATTAAGTAATGAAAATATAAATAAATTTACAAGAAGGATGGTGGTGATTTTTTTCATTTTGAAAGTTGAACTATTTACTGTGAAAATAACTACAATTTATCACTATTCAATTATATTTCTATTATACTTTAAACAGATTAGAGTTAAGAAATTACTTTTTTTCTAACCAATGCTAAATTCTGGAATTTCTTTTATGTAGCTAGCTTTCTGTAATTCTAAATCAATTTCTATACAATAGGTTTTTAATCCATTGGTGAGTACAATAAAATTTGCAGCTAACTTATTTTGATAGGATAAAACTTGATCTAAGGTCTTTTGGTCAATTTTTACTTTTGGAGATTTACACTCTATTATAATATGCGGCTTACCAAGCTCATCAAACACCAATAAATCAAATCTTTTATTTAGCCCATTAATAACAATCTTTTTCTCTATTGCGATTAAACTTTTAGGATATTTTTTTATCAAATTTAAATACTTCCAAAATTGTTGCCTTACCAACTCCTCGGGTGTGGATAATATCCATTTTTTTCTAAGCTCGTCAAATAAATATTCTTTCGAATTAACTACCTTAGTTTTTAGTGAAAATGAATTGTCCATATTTTATAAATTTAAAGAATTGAATTTTAAAGAAATCATAAAATCTATTGAAAACAGAACTTTTCTGCCAATTTACTTCTTAAATGGTGAAAACACTTATTTTATAGATAAGATAACAGATAAAATATTAGATTCTGTTCTACAAGAATCTGAAAAAGATTTTAACCAAACTATTTTATACGGAAAGGATGCCAATATAGATTCTATTATAGATATTTCAAAAAGATACCCAGTTATGGCATCCCATCAACTGGTAATTGTTAAGGAAGCCCAACACCTCTCTAGAAGTTTAGGTCAATTGGAGCAATATTTTAAAAATCCTGTTCCAACTACCATTTTGGTATTCTGTTATAAAGGAAAAAAAATAGATAAAAGAAAATCAGTTGGGAAACTACTTTCCAAAAGTAATTTTTTGTTTGATTTAGAATTGGTTAAAGATTACCAACTTCCAGATTGGATTCTAAACTGTGCTAAAATTAATAATCTTGCTATTGACCCTCAAGCAATTGTTTTACTTTCTGAGTTTTTGGGTAATGATTTATCAGAAATAGAAAAAAATATACAAAAGCTAAAGTTACTTACTAAAGATTCTCAAGTTGTAGATGCCGATATGGTTCAAAAACATATTGGATTTTCTAAAGACTACAATCTCTTTGAATTAACAGATGCTATAGCTGCTATGAATATTCAAAAAGCTGGTTTTATCGCGTATCATTTTGGAAAGAATAGTAAAAATCATCCAATTGTTGTTACCATAGGTCATCTTTATGGCTTTTTCACTAAACTAATGAAATTTCATTTTTACAAAGACAACATGGGAGACAGCCAATTAGCTGGGAAGATTGGAGTTCATCCATTTTTTTTAAAACAATACAAACAAGCATCTAAATTTTACTCCAAATCCAAGTTAGCTAAAATATTATCTCAGTTGAGGCACTATGATTTGATGAGTAAAGGAGTTTTTGCCCAAAACACCTCACATGAGGAAATCTTGAAAGAAATGATTTTTAAAATAATGCATTAAATTTTAATATATGATTGATTTAAGAAGTGATACTGTAACCAAACCGTCTAAAGAAATGAAGACTTTCATGATGGATGCTGTTCTAGGGGACGATGTTTTTCAAGACGATCCAACGGTTAAAGAACTAGAAGAGAAAACTGCTACTATGTTTGGCCATGAAGCTGGATTGTTTTGCTCTTCTGGAACAATGACCAATCAAATTGCTTTAATGGTTTATTTACGACCTGGAGACGAAGTAATATGTAGCAGTGAAGCCCATATATACAATTATGAAGGAGGTGGAATTGCAAGAAATTCTGGAGCTTCTGCAAGATTAATAAATAGAAATAGTGGCATTGTATATTTAGAAGAAATAATCGATAATATTAACCCAGATGATATTCATTATCCAGTAACCAATTTAGTAGCTTTAGAAAACACAATTAATAGGGGAGGAGGGATTTGTTATCCAATAACAGAAATAGAGAAAATTTCTAAGTTTTGTAAGTCTAAAAATATCCCACTTCATTTAGATGGCGCAAGACTTTTTAACGCTCTGGTTAAAACTGAAGTTAAAGCAAACTATATAGGTCCATTATTTGATTCAATTTCAATTTGTTTTTCCAAAGGATTGGGAGCACCAGTAGGATCTGTCTTAGTAGGTTCTAAAGAGTTTATTCATAAAGCGAGAAGAGTTAGAAAAGTTATTGGCGGGGGGATGAGACAAGTTGGTATGCTAGCTGCAGCTGGAATTTATGCTCTAGAAAATAATATTGAAAGACTTGCTATAGATCACCAGCATGCAGATTTATTAGCGGAAGGGTTGAGAAATTGTACTTGGATTGATAAAGTCATGGACGTAGAAACCAATATTGTAATTGGCTATATGAAAGAAGGTTTTCAAAACTCTAATTTTGTGGAAAAATTACAAAAACTAGGAGTTTCTATTGTTTCGTTTGGTAAAGGAAGAATAAGAATGGTGACTCATTTAGATGTTACAAAAGAAGATATTGATAAGGTAATTTCACTACTTAAATTCTAAAATATAATTTACTGTATTTTCTATAGCTTTTTCGATAGAAATGAATTTATATCCAATTTGTTTTTTTATTTTTTCATTGCTGTAATAATTCTTTTGTGAAGATGTTTTTGCTGTTTCTTTAGTAATTTTTGGACTTTTTCTTGTTATTAAACTTATCAAATATTCTATCCTCCATGCTAAATTCATTAATCTTTCTGAGGCCACATTGGATGGTGGTTTAACATTCAAAGATTTAGAAATGTTCTTAAAAACTGACTCATAGGAAAGATTTTCTGCAACTAAAATATACCTTTCAGAACTGAAGGATGAATTCATTAGTTCTATAATAGAATTAGAAACATCTCTTACATCCACAAATCCATTTATTCCTGAAGGGTAAAATGAAAGCCCAGAATTGATTTTTTTAAATAAAGCTGTACTTGATCTATTCCATGTGGATGGACCAATTATTATTCCTGGATTAACAATTACAGACTGAAGACCTTCTTGAACTCCTCTCCAAACCTCATTTTCTGCTTTGTTTTTAGTTATAGCATAAAAACTATTATCGTTACTCTCTACCCAACTATTTACTTCGGAATATTCTCCATTCCCTTTTCTGCCAATAGCAGCTACAGAACTTACGTGGCCTAATTTTTTTACTTTATGTTCTAGACATGCATTTACAATATTTGCAGTTCCTTTAATATTGATGTTAGACATCTTGGATTGATCTCTTTTTAAAAAACTCACAATTGCTGCACTGTGGTAAACATGATCTACTCCCTTTACAGTGTCAAAAACTTGAATTACATCTTCAATATCCATTTCTACCCATTCGATATTGGTCAGTAATGATTCTTTGTTGTAAAACTTAAAAAGTTTTTTTACGTTTTCAAGTCTAGAGTTTTTAGTAAAAGTTGCTTTCACTTTTTCTCCTTTTGACAAAAGATCTAATAAAATATGCATTCCTACCAACCCTGTGGCACCAGTGACTAGATTTTTCATTTTTAAGAACTAATTTTTTAAACCTTTTAATATTAAATTCAATATTTTGATTTTAATTTATGTGAAACAAATATATTTGTTAATTATCAATAATAAGAACTGAAATTGAATTTTGTACAAGAGTTGAAATGGAGAGGTATGATTCACGACATCATGCCAAAAACTGAGGAGTTTATAAAAGAGAATAAAATTTCTGGATATATAGGCTTTGACCCAACTTCAGATTCTCTTCATATTGGTAGTTTGGTACAAATAATGACATTGGTTCTTTTTCAAAAGCATGGACACAAACCATATATTTTAGTTGGTGGTGCAACAGGAATGGTTGGTGATCCCTCTGGAAAATCTAAAGAACGAAACCTCCTTGACGAAAAGGAACTCAATAAAAACATATCAGCTATCCAAAAACAGTTGTCTAAATTTCTTGTTTTTGATGATTCAAAAAATAGCGCTGTAATTGTCAACAATAACGATTGGTTTAAAAACTTTAGTTTTTTGGATTTCATAAGAGATGTTGGTAAGCATATTACTGTCAATTACATGATGTCTAAAGATTCTGTAAAAAAACGTTTGGAAACTGGAATATCTTTTACAGAATTTAGTTATCAATTGGTACAGGGCTATGATTTTTATTGGCTGTATAAAAACCACAATTGCTTACTTCAACTAGGAGGCTCTGACCAGTGGGGAAATATTGTCACTGGAACGGAACTTATTCGAAGAATTGATGGAGGTTCAGCCTTTGCAATTACAACGCCATTAGTTCAAAAAGCAGATGGTACTAAGTTTGGCAAGACAGAATCTGGAAATATTTGGTTGGATGCTAAAAAAACATCTCCCTACAAATTTTACCAATATTGGATAAACTCAAGCGATTCTGATGCGGAAAACTACATTAAAATTTTCACTCTTTTTGACAAAGAAAAAATTGAAGATTTAATAACTGAGCATAAGACAAATCCCGGCCTTAGAATATTGCAGAATACACTTGCAAAAGACATAACTACTATGATTCATGGAGAAGATCAGTATTTAGCTGCTAAAGAAGCATCTTCTATCTTATTTAAAAAAGGAACTGACGCAGTTGTTGCCTTAAAATCTCTTTCCAAAGATGTTTTTTTAGAAATATTTGAAGGAGTTCCTCAAGCTGAAATTAAAAAAGAAGAAGTTTTAAAAGGGTTGCCAATTATTAATGCGCTAGTAGAAAGTTCAGGGTTTTTAAAGTCTAAGGGTGAGGCAAGAAGAGCAATTGGTGAGAATTCTATTTCATTAAATAAGGCAAAGGTAGATTTGGACACTATTATAACTAAAGATGATTTAATTGACGATAAGTATCTTTTATTGCAAAGAGGAAAGAAAAATTATTTTATAATTCTAGTAAGCTAAAAAGAAAGCAGATTACATCCTCTTACTTCCGACTGGTCAAACCTTCCTAAAATCTCAAAACTATCTTTTTCAACTTCTTTTCCAATGTCTTGGGTTTCAATAAAAGAACAGCTGTAAATATTAGCTAGGTCTATAATATTGATTCCACCACTAGAATTGATTTTAGCCAATGAATATGGATCTTCAAAATCTCTAATTATAAACTTCATCCAAGGTGGTGTTTTAAATAATCCATTTTTTTTGGAATAGGCTTGAGACAATAATTCTGTCATCCCATATTCGCTATGAATGGCATCTACATTAAATGCTGTTTTAAGTTGCTGGTGTAGTTCTTGTCTAACCATTTCTTTTCTTCTGCCCTTCATTCCACCTGTTTCCATTATTACCCAGTTTTCTAAATTGAATGAGTCTAGTTCTGAAAGCTCTAAAAGTGCATAACTAACTCCAATAAGGAGAACATTTTTATTTTTCAGTTTTAAAATTAAATTCTTCAATACATCTAAATCATAGTTGATGTAATTACTTTCTGGATTTTCACTTTTTTTAATGAAGTTGTTGACCATATAAATTAATGAGCTGTCTCCTTGGTCCAAATAAGATGGCAATAATGCCAATATTGTCCACTCTTTTGGGTCACTATAAAAGTGTTTGTAACCAGCACTAAAAGCCTGCTCATATAATTTTAAATCTTTTACTAAATGCTTACTTCTTATTGTATTGCCTGTTCCACTACTAAGAAAAGTTTTTTCTATTTTGGAGTTGTCTGCAATAATATGGTTGCTTTTAAAAAAGTCAATTGGCAGAAATGGAATTTCTTTATAGTGATTTATTGACTTTTTTTGACTTTTTACTAGGTCAACATATTTTTTGTAAACGGATATGTTTTTGTATTGAAATTCAAACACTTCCAGCGCAATAGAATTGAATTCATCTTCGTTAGATATGTTAAATATTCTTTTAGACAGGCTCAAAATATAACTAAATAGCTTAAATTTAAAATATGATAATATCTAAGTTAAAAATAGTTATTGTTTTCTCATCCTTGTGTTTAATTTCTTGTCTCAAACCAGAGTCCTATCCAAATGAGCCAATTCTTGAATATTTGAGTTTTGAGAGTTTGTCCGATTCTGGAAAGTTAACTTTTTCCTTTACAGATGGCGATGGAAATATTGGTTTAGATCAGAACCAGTTGGATGCTCCTTTTGATCCAGGGAGTTTTTATTATTACAATTGTTATATTAATTATTATGAAATGATGGATGGAGAGTGGGTAAGAGCTACTGCCGATCCACAAGGAAATAATTCTCCATTTGCAGATTCAATTACCTACAGTTACAGAATAGGAAATATGACGCCTGTTGGTCAGAATAAAGCTCTGAAAGGAGAAATTGAAGTAATCTTAGAGCCTTTTTACTTTAATCCAATATCTAACCATTCTGATAGTATTAAATATTCAATTTTATTAATTGACAGATCTTTAAATCATAGTAATTTAATATTCTCCTCTACAATTTTGCGTTGAGCTATTACACCATGAAACAAAATATTTTTATTTATATATTTTTTTCATTTCTATTAGTAGCCTGTACTATAGCTAAACCTGTAAATTATTCTTTTCAAGACAACAAAAACTCCTTACATCCGCAATTTTTAATTTACCATGATTCTGAAACTACCTCCAAATTATATTTTCAGATTTTCACTGAAGATATACTATATTCAAGAGTAAATGTAAGTGAGAAATTTAGTTCTAAAATAAAATTACAATTTATAGCTTACAATGAAAATCGAAAGGAAGTTATTGATTCGGGTTCTTTAGTAATATCAGACAAGTATTTAAAAAATAAAAAACTTAAAATTGACACCAACTTCAGTTTCCTTTTTCCAAAGTCTAAGAAAGGGTTTGTAGATTTAAAAATTGTAGATATTAATAGAAATAGAGAGTTTTATAAAACCATTAAAATTGACAAATTAAATGACTACAACAGGCAATTTTATATTATTAAGGACGCCAATAATCAGCTTTTGTACAATGATTTCTTTTTTAAAGGACAGTCTATTTTTATCCAAAGTGAATTTAATACACAAAGACTGTATGCCAAAAATATAAATACTTCTTTTCCACTTTCCCCACCACCATTTAGCAAGTCTTATCAACCAATATTTAAGAGTAACAACTCTGTTTGTAAGCAGCTTAATTTCAATTCTAAAAAATTAATATCTTATCTTCTTCCAGATGAAGGATTTGTTTTTTTTCAGTTGGATACATTGACTAACCAAGGTTTTACATTATTTAATTTTCAAGAGGGTTATCCAAACTTAATCAATGCCAATCAACTGATTCCTCCATTAAGGTATTTAACTACTAAAGAAGAGTTTGCTTCACTAGTTTCCAGTTCAGATTCAAAGTTAGCAGTTGATCAATACTGGCTTTCCAAGGCTTCTTCTAAAGAAAGAGCTAGAAACCTTATAAGAATTTATTATTCAAGAGTTGAATTTGCAAATAAATTATTTTCTTGTCATTTAGAGGGCTGGAAAACAGATAGAGGACTAATAAGTATTATTTTTGGCCCTCCAAGTTATATTACAAATAATAGAAATGCTGAAACTTGGATTTATGGAGATGAAAATAATATGAACTCTTTGAAGTTTATTTTTGAAAATAAAATGAACCCATTTACCACCAATGATTTTATATTAAAAAGAAATTACGCATATAAAAATCCATGGTATAGAGCGGTGGATAGCTGGAGAAACGGAAAAGTATATTTATTAAAATGAACAAAACAATTACAGAAGATTTAACCTTTGGAATTAGATCAGTTATAGAAGCCATAAAACAAGGAAAAACAATCAATAAAATTCTTTTACAAAAAGGGTTAACTGGAGAGTTAATAAAAGAGTTGTTAGTTCTTGTCCATAAAGAAAATATTGTAGTTCAGAAAGTTCCTGTTCAAAAGCTAAACCATATGGTGAAAAAAAATCACCAAGGGGTTATCGCTATGATTTCACCAGTTGCTTACCATCAAATAGATTGGTTGGTTCAGCAGGTATATGAAAAAGGAGAAGATCCTTTTATATTAATTTTAGATAGGGTGAAAGACGTAAGAAATTTTGGTGCAATTGCTAGAACTGCTGAATGTTTCGGTGTACATGCCATTGTAATTCCTAGTAAGGATTCGGCCTTAGTTACCAATGACGCTATAAAAACATCTGCCGGTGCATTATTTAAAATTCCTGTTTGCAAGGTTACTAGTTTAAATGCTGCAGTAGATTTTTTAAAGGGTTGTGGACTTAAAATATTTTCTTGTACAGAGAAATCTGACACATTTATAAATAAGGTGGAAAGTTTTGGTCCTAAAGCTTTAATTATGGGTAGTGAAGAAGATGGAGTTGACTCGAATTTAATAAAAGCTTCTGATGTGAATTTTAAAATACCAATGACAGGAAGTATTGCCTCCTTAAATGTTTCAGTTGCCTGTGGAATAGCTATTCATAAATTAATGGGCTAAGTATTAGGATTTATGATCTGAATTACTATTTCTAAGTTCTAAAACTGCTTTATAATGGTCTTCAATAATTTTTTCTTTATTTTTTTTAATTTCAATTAAATATTTTTCAATTAGTTCAGTTTTTGAAGTTTTTTCTTTATTTTTTCTTGCCTCACACTCTTTTTTACATAGTTTCCACGACGAATCATCTACACTGTCTCCTGAACTAGATAATGGGCTAACTCCAAGTTTTTTTCTTTTTTTAGCAACTTTTAGTTGGTATTCTTTTGACATAGGATTGATACCTTTAGCTCTTTCTTTAGAATCATCAATAGAGTCGTACATAAAATCGTATTCTTCAGCAAATAATTCTGAGTGTAAATTATTACTATTTACTTTGATTTTATTGGATTTATTTGTTTTAATTAAAAACCACCATCAGTTTTTTCAAAACCTTGAACTATATTGTTAAAGTATTGACTTTTAATAACATGAGACAAAATTTACCCAACCTTTATGTATGGACCACCAGGTGGATTTACAAAGCTTTCACCAAATTTACAATTTTCAAATGTGCCTTCCCATAGTATATTGCCATCCTCTTGTTTAGTAAATTTGTATTCATATTCCTTACCGTTAATAAAATTTTTCATACAAAATCTTTGCTTTCATATTCATTTTCTTTTTCAGAGTCTATTTTTTGACTTATAAATACCCAATAAATTTAACTAAAAATTTATTCCAACATTTTGAATGTCTTTCCAAAAATTAGGATAAGATTTATTCACCACTTCTTTATCATCAAACTTTATAGAATCAACTTTCATACATAGTGGAGCAATACTCATGGCTATTCTATGATCGTTATAAGATTCTATGATAGATGTTGGTTGAACTATCTTTTGATTCTCTTTTATTTTTATCGAAGAGTCACTTATGGAAGAAATTACATTAAACTTTTCCAATTCTTTTTTAATA